>ERZ773233.84-NODE-84-length-77667-cov-21.890648_pt1 | contig 77667 bp, 72 predicted proteins | sample MGYA00580991_ERZ773233 | MGnify/ENA primary metagenome ERZ773233 (study PRJEB29015, sample SAMEA2738178) | human oral metagenome | biome: human oral; feature: human-associated habitat; material: saliva | place: China | collected 2161 ...
AGAAAGAAAGGAAAACAGAAAATGAAAAACATAGATGAAAAAATTTTAATGGCAGAAGAAGAAATCAAGCAGTTACAAAACAAAAGGAAAAAGCTCATCAGTCAACAGAAACAGGAAGAACGAAAAAAGAGAGATAGACGCATTTATGAAAAAGGAGCAGTCTTTGAAAGTATCTTTACCGAAAGCAAGGGTTTTACCAAAGATGAATTCTATCAGCTAATCACATTTCCAAACATCAAAGAGTTAGTCAATCAAAAAATCTTAAAAATCATAGAGAAGCGAGAACAAAGCGAAAACAAAATTACAGAAACACGAGAGGAAGTAATGGAAACAGAGAAATAGTCCCTTGTTTACAAGGGCGCACATATACACCTTAACAGGTGCGTGCGTTCTCCGAAGGCTCTTAGCAGAGGGCATATCAGCTAACGCTGATACAGGGGAGCTACACTCCCCTACGGAAATAAATTTCCTACCCCTTGTGTACTTCCCAAAAGAAATCGGATAAAAAGCTATCCGATTTTTTTAGGAAGTCTTATCTATCGCCACATCAAAGTATCAGAAAAACGAAAGGAGGTTTTCTCTTATGGCGATATATCATCTTTGCATAAAGATTATTTCAAGAGGCAAAGGCAAAAGTGCAGTAGCAGCTTCCGCCTATCGAAGTGGCGAAAAGATAAAAAATGAATATGACGGTATAATCCATGATTTTACAAGAAAAGGTGGAATAGCTCATACAGAAATTCTTTTACCACAAAATGCACCACAGGGATTTTTAGAGAGAGGAACATTATGGAACAGTGTAGAGAAAATAGAAAAAAGTAAAAACTCACAACTTGCAAGAGAAATTGAAGTTGCCTTACCCAAAGAATTAGACAGAGAAAAACAAATAAATCTTGTACGAGAATATGTAAAAGAAAACTTTGTAAAAGTCGGTATGTGTGCTGATATTGCCCTACACGATAAAAATGATGGGAACCCACATTGCCACATCCTACTAACCATGCGACCACTAAATGAAGATACAACATGGGGAGCAAAATCAAAAAAAGAATATATCCTTGATGAAAATGGCGAGAAAGTAAAACTTAAAAATGGTAATTACAAGACAAGAAAGATAAATACAACCGATTGGAACGAGCAAGACAAAGCAGAAGAGTGGCGAAAGGCATGGGCAGACATTACAAACAAATATCTTGAAGAAAACAGCATACAGGAAAAAGTAGACCATCGTTCTTATCAAAGACAAGGCATAGAACAAATACCGACCATTCATTTAGGAGTATCAGCAACCCAAATGGAAAAGAAAGGTATAGCTACAGACAGAGGAAATATCAATAGAGAAATCAAACATCAAAATATGATTTTAAGAGAAATTTCAAGAAGAATAAAAGCATTGCTTAATTGGATAAGAGGAATAGGCAAAGAAGAAAAAACAGAAAACGAAAATACAAAGTCCACCCTCCCACCCAAAGAAAATTTACAATCAATCTTTGAAAATCTTATCCATAAAAATGCAGATAAGAATAATGCAGACTTAGAGAAATATATTGAGAGTTGTCAATTACTAAAAGAGAAAAACATCAATTCATTATCTGAACTGAAAGAGAGCATTACCGATTTACGAGATAAGAATTATAAGACCACAAGAGCTATAAAAGATAATGAAAAGAAAATAGATGTTAAAGTACAGCTTATCGACCAAGCAGAAAAATATTTGAAGCATAAAGACACCTACAAAGTCTATACCAAGCTAAAGAAAAACAAGCAAGATACTTTCTATAATGAGCATACGGCAGAGATTATTTTATTTGAAAGTGCAAAAAAATACCTCAAAGAACATTTAGGAGAAAGCAAGACCTTAAATATATCCAAGTGGAAATTAGAAGTAATAACTTTGAGAAAAGAAAAAGACAGTCTGTATTCTCAAATCATAGATATGCGAAAAGAAGTAGAACGAGCAGAAAAAGTTAAGATCTGTATAGAGTGGTTGCAAGAACATTCAAAGCAACTAGCACAGAGCAAGAACCAAGACCTTGAATTATAAAAGTATTAGTTACATTGATAAATGATACGAATAGTGATATACTACGAATAGTGATATACAGAAAGGAAAGTAGAAGATGAGAGATAGTATATCAAGTGGAGCTTTAACTGAAACTACATTATTGGTTTTATTATCCTTATATAAGGAACTACATGGGTATGGAGTTAAGCTATTTATTGAAGAAAAAACCAATGGAAGAGTTGTTTTAGGAATGGGGACTCTATATGGAGCAATAAAGAATTTAGTTGAGAAAGGATGGATTGTTGAATCTTCAAGGGTAGATGGAAAAGTGAATTATATTATAACTGAATCAGGAAAAGAACAGGTTAAAAAAGAGGAAGACCGATTGTGTGAACTTCAATTATTGATAGAGAATATAAGGGGTGAAGAACATGAAGAAAATTAGATTTTTTTTAGATCCAATAAGTGAATTGGAAGTATGGTTAAATAAAATGGCTAAAAAAGGATATAGATTAAAAACAATAAATAATTTTATATATGATTTTGAAAAAACCGATAAGGATTATTCTTATTCAACACAATTTATAGGGGCAAATTCTTTAAAGGAAAATAATGGCTATATACAAATGCTGAAAGAAAATGGAGCACGAGTATATAGAGCACCATTAAACCAAGGTAACATTGCTTTTGGGAAATTTAGACTCAGATTGTATGCACATGGAGATGGGAAAATAGCGAATTCTTTTCAAGGATATAATAAAGAAATATTAGTGGTAGAAAATGACGGAAAAGAACCACAAAAATTGTTGACAAATAAATCAGATTTGGCAGAGCAATATAAAGATATAAGGAATGCATATTTACAAGGGTTTATAATGTTGTTTACATTGTTTGCACTTTGTGTATATAAATTATACGATAGTAATTTTGAAGTATCCAAGATTGTTTTAAGTGGGCTTATCGGATTAGTTACATTGATAATTGCAATGATACTATTTAAGGCACAAAAAAACTATAATAAATATAAAAAGGAGTCTGATTTGATAGATTGATATTTAATTTTTGATTATGATATAAAACAGTAAATCAAAAAAGGTTTACTGTTTTTTTATTCAAATTTCAAAATAAAAAGCGTCAATAAATCAAAAAAGCGTCAATAAATCAAAAAAGGTACTTGACAAAACGCTCTCTGTCTAGCATATCCATGACTTGATGGAATACTGGATGAAGTGAAATATTATAGCTTATTGTTTCCCCTCGATTTTCCTTATATTCGTCAAGTTATAGACATCATAAGTTTTAACATTTCGAATGATACAAGCTTTTATGAAAAAAATGAGAAAAAAAGATTATGTATCGTTCTTGTTATTCGGACAAAAAATACAATTTATGACAAGAAAAAAGAACTACAGACTTTCAAGCAGAAAGAGTGTAGTTCTTTTTGAGAAACACAACATTGTGTTGTTTACGATATAATGCAAAAATTATTGTGCAAATTTTTGTAAATAATATTTGCCTAATGCATCTGCTGTAATCAATGCGTTATAAACTTTGTCAGAAGTTACTTCAAAAGGCATGTTATGAATTGTTTCACCTTCAACACAAGCAGCTTTTGCTACTTCTAACAGTTGTTCTTTTGTAACATCAGTTGCTCCTAATTGAGCCAATGTAACAGGAAGTCCGATTTCAATACAGAATTTGTAGATTTTTTCAATTTCTTCTTTTTCAGCGTTTTCCAAAACTAACTGTGTTACTGTTCCGAAAGCAACTTTTTCACCATGATACATATGGTGACATTCTTCTAATACAGTTAAACCGTTATGAATTGCATGAGCTCCTGCCAGTCCAGCTGATTCAAATCCAATTCCGCTCAATAGTGTATTCGCTTCGATGATATTTTCAACCGCTTCTGTACAAGCGCCAGCTTCCAAAGCAATTTTTGCTTTCAATCCTTCTTTTAACAGAGTGTCTAAACATAGAGAAGCAAGCGCCATAGCAGCTTGAGTTGTTTTGCCGCCTGCACAAGAAGTTGCACCGCTTATTTTGCAAGCACGAGCTTCATAGTAGGTTGCCAATGCATCGCCAATTCCTGCCACGGTAAGTCTTACAGGAGATTTTGAAATAATTTCGGTATCCATCATAACCATATTAGGGTTTTGAGGTAAGAAGAGATATTTATCGAATACTCCTTCTTCTGTGTATAATACAGACAAAGCACTACATGGAGCGTCTGTAGATGCGATGGTTGGACATACAACAACGGGTTTTTTAGTATAGTATGCAACAGCTTTTGCGGTATCAGCAATCTTTCCTCCACCGATTCCAACAATAATATCGCAAGAACCGTTTGTAACATATTTATCGATAATACGATTTACCTCTACTTCAGAACACTCTCCATTAAAATGGCAAACCTCCATACTGCAATTGCTTTCTTTGAAACTACTTTCTATCTTTTCACCAACTCTTTTGAAACCTGATTCAGTAATAATAATAAGAGCAGTTTTGCCCAACGATTCGATATGACTTGCTAATCGAGCAAGCTCTCCTGCACCTTGTACATATTTACTTGGACTAAATAAAATTTTTGCCATAGTTTCCTCCTTTATTTAATATGAATTGTAAATTACCATATTGTATGAAAAAGTATATAGAAAATGTCAAGTATTGTCAATCTGTTTTCAGCTTGTAATCAGTGTAATATCTGTAAAAAAACAACGGAAAATATGTTGTGAAATTGAAAATCCTATGAAATTGGAATGTCCTCTATTATACTATTTAGAGTGGTTATAATGTATATGATAGCCATAAAAGAAATGATCCCTGTTCTACTAAGTACTAGATGAAAGAAAATAAACATTAAAGAGATTATAATAGAGGAAAGTTAGAAAATAGTAAATGAGAAAACAAACGAAACATTTTATCTGAATTTGAAAATAGAATAGAAAAAATATACCGATCAATCATGTATAAACTATGACTATAATCCATATTGTAGGGAATGTAGATTGGAGACAAAAGCTAATAGTAGTTAGAGTTGAGGATAAGCCATTTTTAGACAGATTGATGATTGAAAATGATAGGAATATTTGTGGAAAAAAGTGTAAATGATAGGAATCAGACAAAAAAATGATACAATAGGAGTATAAGTTCATCTAATAGAGAAAGCTTACCGAAATAAATTAGTTTCAGTTAATGAGAAGGAGGAATACTATGAAAAAATACATAGGAATTGATATAAAAATACAGGAAAATGATCTAATAGATTTATTTAATGGTTAAGGAGGCAATGTAATCATGGGATTTGGAGCAGAAGTTATCACAAGAAGACAAAATAAAATTGCGAAATTGTTTTATGAGAAAGCAGCATTTTCTGAAAGTCAATCGCTGTCCGAGAACATGGTATTGGGGAGTAAAGAGGTTAACCTCAGAACTCTTTCATTGCTGTTAAAGGAGGGTGTTGTAATAAAGAGCGACAAAGGTTATTACATCGACCAACAGAAGTGGAAGCGATTTAGACACTCTTTTAAACGCTTCTTTATGATATAGTTTTCTAGAGTTGATACATATTTTGAGTATTGAGTTTTGATAAAAAAATTGAGTTTGAAAAAGCGAACTCAAAATTATTGTGTGGGTACCAATGAAATCAAGAGTACTTCAAGCTCAAATGCTTGAAGCGCTTTTTGAATGCTCATTCTCTTTTTGAAGCGATTAAAATCTAGATACTGCCAAATAAATACGCAGTTTTCCGTTAACGTTTTCAGTGAATGAGTTAGATAGTTTCCTATCATCATAGGGTCTAAGATATGAGTTTAAGATTTCATCCCTATGCTTTAGATAATTCAGGAAAAGTCTGAATATCATTTCTCTTAAATCTCTCCTGTTATGGAGGGATTTTTTGCAACCACACGGTAATCTAGAGTCCACCCACACGCATAAAAAAAGTGGGTGAAAATCACCCACACGATAATTTAGAGTGCCTATTTATTCTTCGATTCTCTGATAGATACGGGTTCCGCATCTAACGCCCCAAGCCTTTCCATTTCTGACAAAGAATTCCATGGATGTGTAATGGGTGTCTGGGTCATCTTTTGTTCTTGCACTGAAAAGGGTGCCGTAGCATAGGTGAAGCTCAAGTGGCTCGCCCTGATATTCTGCGTGAAGCTCAAAGTCTTCTGTAAGTGTAACTATGTTATATGCAGGATTTGCCTCTCTACATATGTATTTTCCAACTATCATTTCAGGATCGAGGAATTTCTTGCCTGAAGGGATAAACCAGCGATGAATAAGGTCTAGTTCTAGCCCTAAAACTAGGTTATAGCATGCGTAGAACATATTCTCTGTAGATACTTCGCTCTCATTACACAAAACTGCAAGTCCATAGCCAGGAAGATTAGCTTCAGCTCTTACTAGGCCACCATTTGTGGAAACTCCATGAAGACCACCTGCATGTTCACAGAGAACGCGGTCAGCCAAAAGTCTCTTATTTAGACCAAAGCAGTAGAAAGGCCTTTGCCTCTCTGGAAACTCTCTTCCGATAAGAATCTCAACAGCTTCAGCAGGGATTATTTGTTTTCCTTCGTAAACGCCGTTTTGAGCGATCATAAGATAGTATTTAGCCATATCATCTGCTGTGGATTTTACGCAGGCACAGCCTCTAAATGGCGGTAAAACTGACCATACTCTATCGGAGTAGAGGTTGCCGTCTTCGTCCTTTTCAAATAACTCCGTAATATTACCGTCACTTCCAAGCTTATTGGCTTCGCTACCATCTAGGTCTAGCACGGTTCTAGTCATGCCAAGAGGCCTAAATATACGTTCCTCGAGAAAGCTCTCAAGGCTCTGTCCTGCAGCCTTATCCACTACATAAGACAAAATAGCATAGGCATCATTTGAGTAGCTCATATACTCTCCAGGAGCACCAAGTGGCTCGTAGGCTCCGCTATTTGCAATGAAATCGATGATATCTTCTATCGTATCCATCTTATTAGGAGCGCTTTTTTTGAGCTCTCTTTCGTATTCGGAATCTCTTCCTGGAGTATTCATTACAATTGACCATTCAAGTGGTGCAATAGGTGGAACTCCAGCAGTATGCATAGCAAGATGTCTCAGTGTAACGCTTTCTCTTGGCGTTCCAGGAATACGAAATTGAGGAAAGTAGTCAGTCACAGGATCTGAGAAGTTGAGCTTACCCTCAGCCTGAAGTATTGCGCAGGCAAGGGAAGTCATAGATTTACTCATGGATGCTACGCCCATTATCGTATCCTTGTTAATTTCTCTGCTCTTTGCCATATCGATGTGGCCAAAGCCATGCTCATATACGATTCCCTCAGGACCACGAATGCATACGCTGACTCCGGGAAATTTTTTCTCTTCAAAAATTTTGTTTAGGTGATTTGTTAAAAGGTCTAAATTATTCATGATGTACCTCCGAATTGAATAGATAAAATATAACCCATCAAAATGGGCTTGTCAAATTATGAGCTATCTGAAAATGCCTTGAAATGGGATGAGAACGGAATTTTTACACTTTACATATCAAAATATGATATACTTATTACTGTTAATAATAGAGCACTTATGTGTACATTATAAAGTGAAAATAATGCGATTTAGATATATATCGCAGGAGAATATAGATGTATGGTTCAGAGGAATTAAGAGATTTTTTTAAAGGATATAAAAGCGAGGCCGTTGTCAAGGAGCATCGCTTTTACTCCGTTTTAATCCCTCTCGTGGAGCGAGAGGGTAAGATGCATGTGCTCCTTGAGAAGCGCGCCGCGCATATTTCGCAGCCGGGCGAAATATGCTTCCCCGGCGGGCGAATTGAGGCCGGGGAGCCGCCGCAGGCGGCGGCGCTGCGCGAGTGCAATGAAGAAATCGGCGTTCCTGTCAGCGAAATCAAGCTGCTGGCGCAAGGAGATACCCTCTATGGACAGGCCGATTTCACCATTTATTCCTTCATAGCTGAGATAAGTGAGGCAAGCTATGAAAGGATAAAGATAGAAAAGGATGAAGTAGAAGAATTATATTTGATACCGCTTTCATATTTTGTCGAAAATGATCCTGAATTCTATAGAGAAAAATACGAAACAAATATAAGAGAATTCCCATACGATAAGGTGGGAATACCTCCAGATTACGAGTGGAGGAGAGGCACTATGAGAATACCGATTTACGAGTATGATGGCATAGTGATATGGGGAATGACAGCACAATTCCTTAACAGGCTGTCAACCAAGCTCAGAGAGGAAGCTTATGAATCAGACAACACCATTAATAGATAATAGAGAAAACAAAAGAGCTATGATTGCAATGAGTGGAGGTGTAGACAGCAGTGTCTCAGCATACCTCATAAAGAATATGGGATACGAAACCATAGGCGTTACAATGAAGCTCTACGATAACGAGATGATAGGCGAAAAGGCATGTAATACATGCTGCAGTCTTGACGATGTTGAAGATGCGAGAAATGTCGCAAATAAGCTCGGAATCAAGTATTATGTTTTTAACTTTGAGGATGACTTTGAAAACGAGGTTATAGAGAGATTTGTAAATGCCTACGAAGAAGGTATGACTCCTAATCCTTGTATAGATTGTAATAGGTATATCAAGTTTAAAAGGCTCTATCAGAGAGCTAAGGAGCTAGGTCAGGATTACATCGTAACGGGTCACTATGCACGAGTGCGCTTTGATGAAGAAACAGGAAGATACCAGCTTCTAAAGGCCGTAGACAAGAATAAGGACCAAAGCTACGTTCTATATTCCATAACGCAGGATCAGCTAGCCCATACAATTTTCCCACTAGGCGAGATGGATGACAAGGAAGAAGTGAGACGCATAGCTGAGGAGCATGGCTTTATCAATGCAAGAAAACGCGACAGTCAGGACATTTGCTTTGTTCCAGATGGCGATTATGCCAGCTTCATAACAAGATATAGAGGCAGGGAATATCCTCATGGCGAGTTTGTAGATAAGGACGGCGAGGTACTCGGTGAACATAAGGGAATTATCAAGTACACTATAGGTCAACGCAAGGGTCTTGGACTTGCACTAAAGGAACCTATGTATGTTTGCGAAAAGAATATTATTGACAACAAAGTTATTCTTGGAAGAAATGAAGACCTGTTCAAGAAAGAGTTTGAAGCCTGTGATTTCAACTGGATAGCCTGCGAGCCACCTACTGAAGAAATGACTTTATATGTAAAGGTTAGATACAGTCAGAAGGAAAACAAGGCAAAGATTATACCGCTTTCAGATGACAGAGTGAGAGTAATCTTTGATGAACCGCAGAGGGCTATAACAGTTGGTCAATCAGCTGTAATGTACGATGGTGACATTGTTTACGGCGGCGGAGTGATTTGCAAGGTGATTTGATTATAGTGCAGGGGGAATCCTATGGGACTATTAGCTAAAATCAACAGAATATATAGGTCTGGAAGTCAGATGTATCAAAGGAGCATGAAGTCTTCACCAAAGAGGCTTTACCTTAGAGCAGAAATTAAGCCTGAGGGACTTTTGAGCAAGGACCCTAAGGACAATCTTTTAATTCAGGGTGATAATAGAGCAGTAATCAGAAGTCTTATAGCTAATGAAAACTTCAATCAAAAGATAAACCTTATATATGTCGATCCACCATTCTTTTCAATGGCCGATTACGATGCGGTGCTTCAGGCTGGAGAAAAGAGCTTTAAGCACACAGCATATAAGGATAGCTGGTCCTATGGAATGTCAGAGTATCTAAAAATGCTTGCGTCAAGGCTACTTTTGATGAGAGAGCTTCTAAGTGATGATGGTGTGCTTTGCCTTCATCTAGACTGGCACGCGTCTCATTATGCGAGAGTACTGCTCGATGAAATCTTTGGCAGCGAAAACTTCGTAAACGAGATAATTTGGAACTATAAGTCCGGCGGTAGCACTAACAAAAGATTTTCGCGCAAACACGATAATATTTTGATCTATTCAAAGACAAAGAAATTCAAGTTTAGACCACAAAAGGAAAAGTCCTACAACAGAGGCTTTAAGCCATATAGATTTAAAGGTGTTGAGGAATTTCAGGACGACATCGGATGGTACACCATGGTTAACATGAAGGATGTCTGGAGCATCGATATGGTCGGACGAACTTCGGCTGAGCGCACTGGTTATGCAACCCAAAAGCCGAAGCAGCTGATAAATAGGATCATCGAGGCATTCACAGATGAGGGCGACATAGTTGCTGACTTTTTCTGCGGAAGCGGAACTGTTGGCGCTGCTGCATCAAAGCTAGATAGGCGCTTTGTGATAGCAGACATTGGAAAGCTTGCAATTGCAACTTCGACGGCAAGACTCTTCAAGGAAAAAGCTAGCTTTGCCATTCTTGATACGAAAAAGCCCAAGGCTTCATCTCTAAGATCAAAGGTAAATATTTGCTCGGATAAGAACGATGTATCAGGAATATATGAGATTAAGGTTGAGCTTGAGAACATAAAACTTAACAGGGCAGAGAGTAAGCTTGAAGAAGATGAAATAGAGAAGATAAAAGCTCTAATAGATGAGAATCCATTGAGCCTTATTCTTGCGTGGAGCATAGACTTTGACTATGATGGAAGCGTGCATAGGCCTGAGATTATCGAGATAAGTGAGGGCGGAAAGCTAAAGACAAGCTTCAGTAGTTTTAAGACAGATAAGACGCCAATTTCAATAAACATTCTAGATATTTTTGGAAATGTGGAGCACAAGGTCTACGAAGTTTAATATTTAAAATTAGCTTTTGCTGTGGTAATATAGACAGGAACGTTTATATTACTCGGAGTAGAGGTCTGCGCTCATAGCTCAGTGGATAGAGTACCACACTCCGAATGTGGTGGCGAGGGTTCGATCCCCTCTGAGCGCACCATAGAATTTAGGGAGAACGCAATGGATAGAGGATCAAAGGTAAGAATAGTAACAGCACTTGTGGTATTTGGTATTTCACTAGGGCTTTTCATTTTTGCTCAGCTGCTTCACCAGACAGAGGTAAAATATGTATCTCAGGAGAGCAAAGGGGAAGAAACCATCCTAAAGTGCAACTATAACGGTGACGAGGGTGAATATAGCTCCAAGGATGTATTTTATGTAAAGACCACTCAGAAAGTAGAACTCAAGAAGGGCGATACTATGACAATCTTTCACTTTGGAAATCCAGAGGAAAAAGATGGTCACTTCGAGATAAAGTCGGTTCATGTAACAAAGCATACGAGCGGAAAATAAATACGGAAAAAAAGACCTCTACGGCGCTGATCACAGCATGTAGAGGTTTTATTTTGCTATTTATCTTTGATATAAAATATATTTATTTTTTAAGTCCAAGGCCAAAGTTGTCCTTAACTCTTCTCATAGTTTTGTCTGCAATCGCATTCGCTCTTTCAGCACCATCTTTTAGAATTTCGATAAGCTCATCTGAATGCCTGATCTGCTCATATCTTTCTTTGATAGGTGCAAGGGCATTTACAGTTATTTCTACGAGGTCCTTCTTAAAATCGCCATATCCTTTGCCTTCGTACTTTGCTTCTATATCAGAAATCGTCTCGCCTGAAAGAACGCTGTAAATATTGAGAAGGTTGCTTACACCTGGCTTATTCTCTATGTCGAATTTGATGATTCCCTCAGAGTCTGTAGTAGCCTTCATGATTGATTTTTTAATCTTGTTAGCATCATCTAGTAGTGAAATACGGCTGTGAACATTTGGTGCTGATTTACTCATCTTCTGAGTAGGGTCGTCTAGAGCCATAACTCTAGCACCTTCCTTCATAAATCTTCCATCGGGAATTACAAAGGTTTTCTTTCTAGTATTGTTTATTCTAGTTGCAATGTTTCTACAAAGCTCGATATGCTGTTTCTGATCGTTTCCGACAGGCACAACATCTGTATCATATAAAAGGATATCAGCTGCCATAAGAACAGGGTACATCAAAAGTCCTGCTGGAGCGGATTCCTTGTTCTGGCTCTTTGACTTAAACTGCGTCATGCGATAGAGCTCGCCGGTGTATGAATTACATGTCAAAATCCAAGATAGCTCTGTGTGAGCAGGAACATCGGACTGAACAAATACTATTGAACGCTTTGGATCCACTCCAATTGCAAGGTATAAAGCTGCAACGTCAAGTATGTGCTCTCTCAGCTCCTTAGGATCCTGATTTACGGTGATTGCGTGCTGGTCAACTATGCAGTAAAGACACTCGTGGTCCTCCTGTAATTCAACAAACTGACGCAGTGCACCTAGATAGTTTCCTAAGTGAATGTTGCCTGTAGGTTGTACGCCGGAAAAAACTCTTTTCATATTATAAAACGCCTCGTTTCTGTTCTTTTGATTTTTACATCAGTCATAATAACTTTATCACATCAAACTTATGTAGTCAATTTGACATAGGCGGTTAATAATGATAATCTTAAATCGAATGGAATCTTTTAGATGAAATAAGGAGAAAGCCAATAATGAAGAATAAGAGAAAGCTTCGTCTAGAGCAGAATTTTCATAGATTTGAGAATCTCAGGGAGCTTCTAAAAACCTCTGCCGAAAAATACGCAGATAGAGTTGCATATGTAACAAAGGTAAGGGGAAGTAACAAGGAAGTTAGCTATATAAATACAACATATAAAATGCTTTTAGATGAGATGAACTATCTAGGTTCAGCTCTTTGGGAGCTTGGATATAACAACTCAAGACTAGCAGTTTTGGGAGATAACAGCTATCACTGGTGTCTATCATATTTTGCAACAGCATGTGGACTTAGCGTAGTTGTTCCACTTGATAAAATGCTTCAGAAGGATGAGCTTATCGGACTTCTTCAGAGAAGTGAATGCACAGCCATCTTCTGTGATAAGAAGAGTTATAAAACCGTTAAGGAAATTATGGATGAGGGCAATACTTCGCTTAAGGTTGCAATAGGTATGGACTTTGCACCTGAGGGAGGTCTTTGCATACATGATCTTTTAGATAGAGGTAAGGAACTTGTAGAGTCTGGATATACTGAGTATACTGATGCTCCTATAGACCCAGAAGCTATGTCATTCCTTCTATTTACATCGGGAACGACATCTGCATCAAAGGCAGTTATGCTATCGCACAGCAACATCATGTCTGTAAACTACAGCATGAACCTCGAAGAGGAATTTTTCCCAGATGATGTAAATCTAATGATTTTGCCACTGCATCATATTTATGGAATGATGGGCATGATTACTTTCATCTCTCAGGGAATGAAAAATGCCTTCTTTGATGGACTGAAATATATATTGACAAACCTTAAGGAATATGAGGTTTCTGTTTTGATGACAGTTCCACTGCTCCTTGAGAACATGTATCGCAAGATCATCAAGTCTGCAGAGAAGCAGGGCATGGGTGACAAGATTGAAAAAGCACTTAAAATCTGCGCTATTTCAGAGAAGTTTGGTATCAATATAAGACGTAAGGTATTTAAGTCGATAATCAATCAGCTCGGAGGCAAGATAAGATTTATTATCAACGGTGCAGCTGCACTTGATCCAGTCGTAGCAAAGGGAATGAACGATTTTGGTATTCTAACAGTTCAGGGGTATGGACTTACAGAAACTGCACCTACAATTGCCAGCGAATCACAGTTTAATATAAGACATGGTTCAGTTGGAAAGCTAATGCCTTTTGTTGAGGGAAGAATCGATAGCCCAGACGAAAATGGAATCGGTGAGCTTGTAGTCCGTGGCGAAAATGTTATGCTGGGATACTATAACGATGAGGCTGCAACCAAAGAAGTTATCGTCGACGGCTGGTTCCACACAGGTGACCTTGCTCGCTTTGACGAGGATGGATTCCTATGGCTCATGGGACGAAAGAAGAACGTAATCGTAATGAAGAACGGAAAGAATGTTTTCCCTGAGGAAATAGAGAACATCGTGGGACTTCTTCCTTATGTAGATGAATGTATGCTGTTCGCCAGAAACCGCCAAAACGATGTGGTTTTGTGGATGAAAGTAGTATATAATAAAGAGTACCTAAGTGATAATAATTTGACTGTTGAACAGCTAGAAGAGCAGTTTGATAAAGACCTCGATAAGATTAATGAGAGCATGCCTGCTTACAAGATGGTTAAGCGCTTCTTCTTATCAGATAGGCCAACAATCAAAACTACAACTCAGAAGACAAAGAGACCGCTCGAGCTTGAGCAGATTGAGAAGGAGCTTAGCGAAAGAGGCATTCAAGCATAGTTTGCGGAGGTGAGTATGAACTTTATATTTGAATCAACCGTATGCCAAGTCGTATTTTGGCTTGTGCTTGCACTCGCATTTGTGATTATAGAGGCGATAACGCTTGGACTTACGACTATTTGGTTTGCAGGTGGAAGCGTAGCCGCTTTGATTGCAGGAATCCTAGGTGCCGAGTTTTGGCTCCAGTTTGTCATATTCCTATGCGTTTCGATAGTTCTTCTCGCATTTACGAGAAAGATATTCATAAAAAAGCTTAAGACTGGCGAAAATAAGACGAATACCATGACTCTGATTGGAGAGCGTGGTAAAGCCCTGTCAGACATCGATTTTGATGGCGCAGGACGTGTCAAAGTAGGTTCACAGGAATGGAGTGCTATGCCCGAAAACGAAGATGCTGTCATCAAAGCAGGTGCAGAAGTCGAAATTCTTGAGATAAAAGGTGTTAAAGTTATTGTAAGAGAGTTAGTTAAATAGGAGTTTGCAATGGAAGAGATACTAAAAATTTTTATTGGACTTATATTCATTGTGATCGCTGTAGCAGTAATCGCAAGCAATGTAAGAATCGTGCCTCAGGCAAAGTCATATGTAATTGAGAGACTAGGAGCTTATCACCAGACATGGCAGGTAGGACTTCACTTCAAAATTCCACTAATCGACAAGATTGCAAGGAAGGTTTCACTTAAGGAGAAAGTTATCGACTTTCCGCCACAGCCGGTAATCACTAAAGATAATGTAACCATGGAAATCGATACAGTTATCTACTTTCAGATTACTGACCCTAAGCTATATGCTTATGGTGTAGAAAGTCCAATGGACGCTATCGAAAACCTAACAGCTACAACACTAAGAAACATCATCGGTGACCTTGAGCTTGATGAATCTCTTACAAGTAGAGAGACAATCAACTCCAAAATCAGAGTAGTCCTAGATGAAGCTACAGATCCTTGGGGAATCAAGATTAACCGTGTGGAAGTTAAGAATATCACACCTCCTGGAGATATCCAAAGAGCCATGGAAAAGCAGATGAGAGCTGAGCGTGAACGTCGTGAAGCAATCATCAGAGCTGAGGGTGAGAAGAAGTCTGCGGTCCTTACAGCAGAGGGTAACAAGCAGGCAACAATCCTTGAGGCCGAGGCTAAGAAGCAGGCAACAATCTTGGAAGCAGAAGCTCAGAAGCAGGCTGCAATTTGCGCCGCTGAAGGTGAAGCACAGGCAATCAAAATGGTACAGCAGGCTACAGCTGATGGTATCAGAATGCTCGTTGAAGCGCAGCCTAACCAAGAGGTTATCGCTCTTAAGAGCCTAGATTCATTTGTTAAGGCAGCAGATGGACAGGCAACAAAGATTATTATTCCATCTGAGATTGCTAGCATTGCAGGACTTGCATCGTCAGTTAAGGAATTGACTAAACAGGACTAGACAGCAGAGTTTTATGTATAGCATTTTAACTAACAGGGGATTACATTAAGTTAAATGCTTAGGATATATAATTACTCAAGAGGGGAGAATAGATGTTAGAGAGAAAAGGCTTTAAGCTAAGTCGCTTATTGCTATGCAAAGTTTTATTTGTCATAGTATTATCGTTTATACTTCTGGTTCAGGGAAGCGGGTTTACTTTTGCTGATGAAAATCAGGCTGCGGATGCCAATCAAAATCAGGCGCAAGATCCAAATCAGAATCAAAATCAAGATGCAAACGAGAAAAATGAAAATGAAGAGCCAGAGCTTGTAAAAAGAAACGTAGAATTGACTCCACAGGAAAAAGCTGAATATTTGGAGCAAATGAGGGAGAAAATTGCTAGGGAAAATCCTGAGTGGATGGTATCGTCTACAGACGGGAATGGACTACATGTGCAGGCTGCAGTTATCTTAGGAACGAATAAAAAACCATATGGTCAATATTACATGGCTACTCAAACGATAAATTACAATAACCAGGAGTCTGGTGAAGTAATTTTAACTATAATAAGAAGAGTTGTTTGGGTTGGTACTGCAGTTGATGCTCAGGTTCCACCTTCGTTAGTAAATGAGCAGCCAATGCTCAAGATAACACGTTTTGTGGATGAGGATGGAAATGATGTCAAGGATGTTGATGCAACAGGCTTTGTCGAGAAGCTTGACTTCATTTATGGAGCAAATGGACAGGTGGCATATAAGTACAAAAATACACTTCCAGATACAGAGGATGTACGTACTCATGTGTATGAAAAAGTAGTAATTCCAAATACAACAACACCACCAACTCCAGCAGTTTCGCAGACCCCAACTGGCATAACACCTCAGGTGCCCCAGACACCAGTCATAAAGACCAGTGTTCCTAATACATTTGATGGATCAAATTATTTTGTATATCTTGGAGTATCGGTAATGGCGCTCATGAGTGCTGGGCTTATATTTGTATCAAAGCTCAGATATTCATCAAACGATAAATAAGCAGAAATAAAGTATAAGATCAAAGCTCCACTGCAATGCAGTGGAGTTTTTTCGTGCACAAATTGAAATACCATGCCTAGAAGTACATAATAAATATTTACCAAAAAATGGTATTGACCGTTTATGGGGAAGAAGTTAGACTTTCAACAAGGGAGATGGAAAAATATGGGAAATTTACACTTGTACATTAAACATAATGACAGGGAGTTTACTAGTAGAATAGCTAAGAGTTTCTGCCTTTGTGATGGGGTTAATGTATATATCGAGGAACCCCCTGAGCATATATTACTTGAATGTATTGTTTTGTCCTTTGATGCACATGACAGGAATAAATATGTAAGATATGTATCACTTACTATGAATGCAGATGATGAGAGTCTTTTCGCAAATGCCTGCAATATATATATCTTCTCAAGCACAGCAATAATTGTAGAGAAAATTAGATTTATTTTTGGATATAAGGTAAACCCTAGAACTGAAGAACTTAACAAATGCAAACTAATGAGTTTTGTATCAGAAAGGAGCTATTGTGGTACTAGTACAAGCGCCCTAGCCTTTAGCTATATTATGGAGGTGAGATTTGGGATTAAGTCTGCATACTTGAGTCTCTCTCATAGCAATTACAGAGCGATAGAGTTTCTTAGAGGCAGTATAGATAAGAGTGAGAAATGCATGGATTTTGATAATTCTTCTGCTATTAAGTTCATGTATGCTCTTAAGCAAAGGCAGGATTTAGATATAGATTCTTTTTTAAACCAAAGCCATGGGATAGATTATTTTAATCTAGCTATGATAAACGGAAGGCTTGATGATTTTGATGCCTCGCTGATAGATGAGATAAGGATAAGGCTTCATGAGAAGGGCTATGAATATTTGATTATCGATATAGGCACAAGTCTTAGTAGGCAGGCGATAGAAATTGCAGAGAGCTCTGATAATGCAATATTTGTAAATTGCGATTTCCTATCTGAATATATAAAGCCAAGAGCTAAAACACATAAAATTAGCGTCGATATGACAGGGAAAAATACTGATGAAGATAAGACTTTTATGGTTCCATTTTGTAGGGATTTAACATTTAGAAGTTTTGACCATGAATATGGATTTGAGATAGAGAGCATTCTAGAGGAGATACTTAGAGCATAGATGAATATTAATACTAAGTTTGATAGAAAGCAGTATGAGGTGCTTTTAGCAAAGGCAACCAATACTTTGATGGAGCATAGAATTGAAGATGATAACAGGGCAAAGGAATGCATTGAGAAAATTGTTTTAGAGGATGCTAAAGATCTACCCATAGATAATATCATTTTTCTTATAAATCGTATATTTGGAAGGCTTAGAGGTGATATCGGAAGCTTGAGCTATCTCTCTGACCTCAATGTGAATGAGATAATGGTAAATGGTTTTGATACCATCTTTATAGAAGTGGATTCACACATCGAGAAGGTAGATGACTGCTTTGATAGTACAGAAGAATTAGAGCATGTTATAAGGAGGATAGCTGCCTCAGTTCACAGAGAAATTAATGAGTTTAAGCCTATACTTGATGCTAGGCTTGAGGATGGCTCTAGAGTAAATGCGGTTATGAAGAATATAGCAATAGGAGGGCCGAGCCTAAGCATAAGAAAGTTTGGTAACAACAAGATTTCTCTAGATGAGATGGTAAAGGGAGGCGGACTTAGCGCTGAATGTGCAGATGATATAAGGACTATGGTTAGGGGAGGTCTTAATATCTTTGTGAGCGGTGGTACTTCTTCTGGTAAGACGACATTGCTTAACGCTATAAGTGACTATATTCCAGAAAGCGAAAGAGTAATTGTAATAGAGGATTCACTAGAGCTTAAGCTAAACAACATAGCAAACATTGTCAGATTAGAGTGCAGAAACGCAAATAGTGCAGGAAAAGGCGCCATAAATATGGCCGACCTTATTAGGTCAAGCCTTAGAATGAGGCCAGATAGAATAGTGGTTGGAGAGGTAAGAGGTGGAGAGGTACTGGATATGCTTCAGGCATTAAACACAGGGCACTGTGGTTTTTCAACTGGACACGGAAATTCATCATGTGGGATGCTTAGGAGAATAGAGGCTATGTATCTGTCAGCTGTTGAGATTCCGGTTGATGCTATAAGAATGCAAATCTGTGAAGCAATAGATATTTTGATACATATGGAGAGACTTCCAAGTGGAAGAAGAAAGATTATAGAGGTAAATGAGCTGACAGGATATAGAGATGGAGAATATGTTTTAAATCCGCTGTACGAGCTGTCTGATGATATGAGTCTTGTTAGAACTGATAATTTGCTAAGCGACGATATTAAACTTAGATTAAGAGGGATAAATGATACAGGATTACAACGAGTACAAGCTAAGCAATAAGGAGAGAATTGCTTTAGCTATGGTATCGGTAGGGTTTTTATTGCTTGCAGGAGCACTTTATATAAATTCAACCCTAACTATAGTAATAAGTCCAATAGCTTATGGCTTTGCATCGCAAAGATATATGAGTTATATGATAGCAAAACGAAGGACAAGACTAAGAAATGAATTTAAAGAGTTGCTGTACAGCTTCAGTGCTTCATTTGCGATAGGGTCTAGTATGCAGTCAGCCATGAAGGATGGGTGCAAAAAGCTAAGAGAGATTTTTGATGATGACTCCATAATGCTAGGAGAGCTTGAGGATATGTGTAGCAAGTTAGAGAGCACAGCTAGTGATCCAGTCTTGCTATGGGAGGATCTTGCATCAAGATGTGCAGTAGAAGACATAAAGCTATTTTCAGAGGTATATAGAGGCTGTATGTCAAGTGGCGGAGACATGATAGTCGCTATCGAAGCAGCAGCGAAGACAATTGGTGAAAAGATAGAGATGGAAAATAGTATTAAGCTTTTGGCCAAACAAAAGATTATAGAAGGCAGAGTAATAGCAGTAATTCCAGTGATAATAATACTGTTTCTCAGGATATGCTCTCCTAGTTATATAAAGCCTATGTACGAAGGTGCAGGCGGAAAAATAATAATGATGCTAGCACTTTCCATATCAGTTACAGCTATTTTTATATCAGAAAGGATAAGTAAAATTGAAGTTTAATGCAGGCAAAATAAAGTCACAGATTTATGGATTTGAATTTACCCAGTTTTGTCTGAGGAAGAGAAAACTCTTGATTCTAGTTATAGCCATTTCCGTTGGGCTGAGCATTATGTCATTCGCATTTGGATCTCGCAAGGCTATCAGCATAAGAGGAAGTAGAGATGACCTAAGTGGAATAACTCTAAATAGCAGTAATGAAGGCGAGGAGATAAGGGTTTCAGCGATAAATGGTAGCGATAAGGCAACTAAAACAGTATACCTTAAGGCTGTTAAAGATAAGAAGGATTCAAAAAAGGATAAAGCTGTTGATAAGAGCCTTGAACTTAAACTCTCAGACATCATAAGAAAGCTAAAAAAGAATACAAAGGCAAACAAGATGATAAGCTTACCTAAACAGTTAGATGATGGAACTAGGCTTAACTGGAGCATTAGATCAAAACAGACAAACTACGCTATTATAATGGCAGCAGTACCATTGGTGATGTTATTTGCCTATAGGAGTGAAAAGGACAAGGAAAAGAAAGAGACTCAGCTAAAAAGAAATGACATAATCCGAAATTTACCAGCCTTTGGAACAAAGCTTGAGCTATTTCTAAATTGTGGAATGGTATATGAGGATGCGATGAGCAAGGTGATAGATGGATATAGCAAAGGATATCCCAATGAGTTATCTAAACTAATTAGCGATGCAAAGGAGCTTGCTCTGATTAGCGGAAGAGATGAAATGGAAATTCTCGGAGAAAAATCTAGGTCACTAAAAATCAAAGAACTAACGCGTATTACAGCAATGATTGCTGATAGTAAATATAAAGGTACTGAGCTAGGAGAGAAGCTTTCTAGAGAAGGTGAGTATCTTTGGCAGAGAAGGATGAAAACTGCAGAAGAGAATGCTAAGCTTGCGGAGCTAAAACTCTCACTGCCTCTAGCCTTACAGTTACTATCACTTATAATCATTACAGCTGCACCTGCTGTAATACAATTCTAAATTAGGGGGACAAAATGTTAAGAAACAAAAAGGGAATGGAGATGGTACAGGTAGCAATATTGATTGCGCTAGCAATTTCACTAGGCATTATTTTCAGATCGCAAATTACAGAGTTTATAAATACAACTTTTGCAGATCTAAACGCTTAGGGAGATACTTATGATGCTAAGGAATAAAAGAGGAGGTGAGTATGTAGAAGCCTCAATCGTGCTTCCACTATTGGTACTTATGATTGTAAGTATGATTTATGCAATGATGTTTTTTTACGGTCATGCCGATAGGCAAATGAAGCTACATAAGGTATCGCTTGATAAGGCAAAGACGAGCTCTTCACTGTTTAAAAAAGAAAAATATAAAGTAGAAGACTCATCCTTAATAAGTGGAGCTGCAAGAATTTTGCTGAGAAAGGATATCTATGCGGATATATATTTGATAAATGAAGCAGATTTGGTAAGGGTAGGAAAATTTGTAAAGGGGTTAAAAGAGTAAGATGGTAAGAAATAAGCGGGGTATGGTTAGCGTATTCGTAATGATTTTCTCGGTTTCAATAATATCATTAGCCATGCTTTTTATTGGAGGGACAAGGGCAAAGGCTATAAGCTCAAGCGTAGAAAGCTTGGGGCACCTATGGGCTAAATCAATCCTGGGTGAATATACAGACAAACTTTATGAGCGATACGGAATTTTCGCATATAAAGCTAAGTCACCTGCCGAAGTCGACGATAAGCTTAACCAGCTTAGCGAAATTACCTTCAAGGGGAAGAGATATATAGACTGTGAAGGGTGCAATAGCAGTCTATATAAATACTCCCTGGCAGAGCTTGATAATTTTCAGAAACAAGTTAATAAGGCAGCGGTGGTAGAAAAACAAAAAAACTTTAAGGACGTTGCACTAGATGTTTATACGCCGTCAGACAGAATGATTTCAAACAATGCGATAGTAGCAGGACTTCCATCAAAAGGAAGACTGAGCAGCTTCTCGTTAAGTAACTTTATAAATAAGATTAAAGAGATAGATGATATCAAGGATGTGCTAAAGGGTGGCAAGAATGAGCTTTTGCAAATGAAATATATGAAAAATCACTTCCAAAGTGCAGTTTCACAAAGTGAAGATGATGATAGTTTCTTTAAATACGAGCTAGAGTATATACTCGCAGGTAAAACTTCAGACGAGGGAAACCTAAAAAGCACTAAGAACAGGATAATTGCAATAAGAGAAGCGATGAACATAGCTTATATAAATCAAAATCCACAGATGAGGGATCTAGCTCTAACAATTGCTGAGCTTATCTCATCGCCAGCTGCAGCTCCAGCAACTCAGCAGGCACTAATTGCAGCGTGGGCATATGCGGAAAGCGTAAATGACTATAGACTGCTTGTTCATGGCAAGAAAGTGCCTTTGATGAAGGATGATGATTCATGGGCAGTTAATTTAAAATCGATAATAACAAATCCAAATCCTGAGTATATAGATACAAATAATGAAAAAGGCAACACATATAACGAGTATCTTCAGGCGATGATATTTTTAACAAATAAGGATAATAGGCTTCTAAGGATGATGGATTTGATAGAGATAAATATGAAATACTGTTATTACGGGAATTTCAGTATTTCAAGTCATTACACGGGTATTGATTACAGCATGGATGTGAATGGGAGGACGCATAATTTCAGTGCAGAATATTAGACAAGCTTTACCAAAGCAAAACAAATCTATGGTAAGTAATAAAAGGGGTGCATATATACTAGAAGCATGCATAGTGCTTCCGCCTTTTATAATCGCGATAATAATGCTGCTATCTTTGATACCCGTGATGGCAGAATGGGAAAATGCTGTATATTCGACCTGTGATGAGCTAAGATCAAGTGATATAAGGGCCCACTTTTATAACGATAAGCTACTTGGTCAAGTTAGGCTTAATAATAGGTTAAATAAAGAAAGCCACTTCATAGATCCTATTCAAGTAACTCAATATAAATATAGGCATAGCGATGGTAAATTTAAAGACCTAATAACAGTTCGCATAGATGCTAGTTTTTCTAAGCGAGTTCCACTTGCAATTAGAAGCCTTGATATGGATATGAAAATAAGGTCAAGGGCATTTACGGGAGCTAGTTTAGATGAAGATAGCGACAAGGATTGCTTTAACAAAAAAGAGGAATCCGAAGAAGTATATATATTTCCAGAATCAGGTAGGAAGTACCACAATAAATCTTGTCAATGTCTTAATCCGGCCTGTGAAAAGGTGTATATTACGCCAGCAATAAAATCGCGTTTTAAGCAGTGTGATATATGTAAGAAGAAGGGATACAAGGGGAATCAAGCCGTATTTTGTTTTTTCAATAGCGGTGAGGTCTATCACCGCGGTGATTGTCCAAGTGTAGATAAATACTATGAGAAGATACAAAAGCGAGAAGCGATTAGCAGGGGTTACTCAGCCTGCTCAATATGTGGAGGATAATGTGAAAAATAATATTTTGATAAAGCCGATAACAGAGATAGATTATTATAGGGCTTTGATTTTATCATCAGGTATACATAGACTTTTTCTACCAATGAAATTTCAGTTTATCAGAGATGATGGTAAAGTTAAGGTGAATGAGTATTTTGTAAATATTGAAGGATATGTAAACCTAAAAGAATATCTAAGGAATTCTTCGCTAGAGGCATGGGATATAGCAGATATGATGGTACAGCTAATTGAGGGGATAAATGAATCAATGTATAAATATGTATTTCCATATGAATATAGACTCAGCCTAGATTATATCTACTACAGTAAAAGTCAAAAGAAGTTTAAACTAATGTTCATACCAAGCACTGAGAATTTAGATGATATGAATAGCCTAAATAAGATGGTCCTAGAGAAACTAAATGCTTTGCTAGACGAATTTGGGCCGTTCATAGGCATAGTGACTGATACCGAAATAAAATCTCTAAAAAGCTTAATTTGTAAGTCTGGGAATGCAGAGGATTTTACGGCTAAGATAAACGCACATAAAAGGAACATATGGAGGAGCAAACAGGGTAAAATAAGTCGTACTATTGCTTTATAGAATGATTTCGTGTACGATTAAGCTATGATTCCAATTTCAACAAAGATGAGACCGCAGAATTTAGATGAATTCATGGGTCAGCAGCACTTTTTGTACAAAGGATCGTTGCTATACAATTCAATAAAGAACAAAACCTTCGGTTCAGCAATATTTCACGGACCTTCAGGTACGGGTAAGACTACTCTTGCTAGAATAATTGCTGCAGAGCTCGATAGTGATTTTCATGAGATAAATGCAAGTACGACTGGAATCAAGGAGCTAAAGGAGATACTAGATAGAGCACGCCTTAGATTTTATGGTTTAGAGGCAAAATCAAGCTATATCTATATTGATGAGTTTCATCGCTGGAATAAGCTTCAGCAGGACTCGCTCCTAAAGGCATTAGAAGAAGGCGTAATTAAGTTCATTGCAAGTACAACCGAAAATCCATATTTTGCGATAAACAACGCGATATTGAGCAGGGTTAGAAATATTTACGAGTTCAGGCGTCTTGATAAAGAGGTGATCAAAACGCTTCTTTTGCGTGCTGCAAATGACAAGGAGCGAGGATTAGGAAATCTTGATGTTAAATACGATGACAAGACCATAGATGTTTTGGCAGAACTATCAAATGGAGATGCAAGAGTCGCTCTTGATACACTTGGCTTCGTCTTTGAAAATCATCAAGATGGTAAGCCTGTAACTGCAGAGGATATATCTGAAGCAATGCAGAGAAAAATAGGTTTTTACGACCGTGGAGACGATAAGTATGATCTGCTTTCAGCACTTCAAAAATCGATAAGGGGAAGTGACCCTGATGCGGCAATATATTACTTTGCTAGACTTGTAGATGGGGGTGCAGATGTACAGATGATTGGTAGAAGGCTCCTTGTCATAGCTAGTGAAGATATAGGGATGGCATATCCTTCAGCTATAAGTATAACTCATGCATGTGTAAGTGCTGCGCTTATGGTAGGATTCCCTGAAGCTGCGATAAATTTAGCTGAAGCTGTAATAATGCTAGCTTCATCTCCTAAATCAAACAGCTCTATAAAGGCATATTATAAGGCTATGAGCGATATTAAGCACAAGGATACAGATATGGTTCCTGACCATCTTAGAGACTCACATTACAAGGGTGCAAGAGACAAGGGACTAGGCAAGGATTATAAGTATCCACATGACTTTGGAGGATATGTAAAGCAGCAGTACTTACCTGATAATCTTCATGCAGAAGGGGTAAGATATTATGAGCCATCTGAAAATGGTTCAGAAGCAAATTTCAAAAGGTTTTTAGAAGAGTTAAGAAAAAAATATGGAGATAATTAGAGCAGATAATTCCGGATTTTGTTTCGGAGTAAAGAAGGCCCTGGAGACCACTCAGGAGCAGATAAAAGAGAGCAAGGCTAATGCAAGTCAAGGCAGTCTATACACATGTGGTCCTTTGATACATAACAAAATAGTTACAAGCCAGCTAGAAGATGATGGCGTTCGCATTATAAAGACACCAGATGAGGCAAAAGAGGGCGATACAATAATCGTAAGATCTCATGGGGAGCCAAAGGCATTCTATGACAGAATGGACGAGCTTAATCTAAATTATGTAGATACTACTTGTCCTTTTGTTTCAAAGATACACACTATAGTAAACGGTGCTTGTAAAGAGGGAAAGAAGATAATAATTATAGGGGACGCAAATCATCAGGAGGTTATTGCAACCAATGGATGGTGTGATAACTCTGCGTATATTATCAACAGCCCAGAAGAGGTTAAAGCAGTCGAAAGCGGAGAGTATCTTGTTGTCTGTCAGACAACTATAAGAAAAGAGCTTTTTGAATCGATAATTGAAGCACTTGAAGCTAAAAACTGCGAGCTAGAGATAAAAAACACCATATGCAATGCTACAAGTCTTAGACAAGATGCATGCCAGAGACTAGCTAAGGAAGTCGATGCGATGGTTATTATTGGTGACAAGCAGAGCTCGAATACGAAGAAATTATATGAAATTGCAAAAAAACATTGCAATAATTCATTTTTTGCCGAAAATATTAGTGATTTACCATTGAAAGAAATACAAAAATATAATAGAATAGGAGTTGCGGCAGGTGCTTCAACACCTGAAAGCGTAATTAAGGAGGTTATTGCCAACATGAGCGAAACAGAAAAAACCACAATGGCGGATTTCATGGATGAAATTGATGCATCTTTGAGACTCCCACATAACGGCGAAATTGTAGACGGAAAGGTACATCAGGTTACTGATAGAGAAGTAATCGTAAACCTAGGCTGCAAGAAAGACGGAATTCTTCCCGTAGAAGAAGTCACACTTGAGGAAGGAGAAAAACTGACTGATCTATTTCAGCCGGGCGACGAGATCCAGGCAAAGGTCGTAAAGACTGATGACGGAGACGGAAGCATCCTACTGTCCAAGAAGAAATTAGAAATAAGCAAGCATTGGGCAGAGATCAACGAAGCTCATGAGAATAAGACGGTAATAACAGTTAAGGTGCTAAGAGCCGTAAACGGCGGCGTAATCGCAGCATACAAGGAAGTTACAGGATTTATTCCTATGTCTCAGCTCTCAGATAGATATGTTGAGAGTGCAGATGAATTCATCGGACAGACACTTGATGTTCTTGTAACAAGAGTTGATGCTAAGAGAAACAGAGCACTATTCTCACACAAGGCTATTCTTCTTGCTGAGAAGCAGAAGCTAATCTCAGGTATCTGGGATAGCATCAGCGTAGGTGACATCGTTGAGGGTACAGTAATGAGATTCACTGACTACGGTGCATTTGTAGACATCGGCGGAATCGACGGACTACTCCACATCTCAGAGATTTCATGGGGTAAGCTAAAGCACCCACAGGAAGTACTCGAGACAGGACAGACTGTTCAGGTTAAGGTGCTTTCAATGAACCAGGAGAAGGGTAAGATTTCACTTGGACTAAAGCAGATCACACCAGAGCCATGGAGCATTATCAACGATAAGTACCAGGTAGGTGAGATTGTAAGCGGTAAGGTAGTTCAGATCAAGGAATATGGCGCATTCGTTGAGCTAGAGCCTGGTCTAGACGGACTTGTTCATATTTCAGAAGTTGCTCACAAGAGAGTTTCTGACATTGCTGAAGAACTTCAGCTTGGACAGCTTGTTGATACAAAGATTCTTGATATCGATGTAGATAGAAAGCGTATCAGCCTAAGCATTAAGGCAGCTGCTCCAGCTCCAGAAGTAGTAGAAGAGGAAGTCGAAGCTACTGAAGAAGCTTAATCGCAGATGAATTTATAATCGCAGGAAGCTATGCTTTCTGCGGTTTTTTATATATTTGATGAGGTGAGATATGAAGATAGAGAGAATTGTACAGGGATGCCTTGAGAGCAATTGCTACATTATTTACCATAATGAGGGCGGTGAATGCTATATCATAGATCCAGGATACAATGCAGCAAAAATCATAAAGCATATAGAAAGTAAGAATTTAAAGCCAAAGGGAATACTTTTGACACACATGCACCATGACCATGTTGGTGCAGTACCTGGGATCAAAGCTAAATTTGATGTACCTACTTATATGCATGCACAGGATGCACAGGAATATAAAGGTCACATCGATAGATTATTGTATGGTGGAGAAGAGCTGGATTTGGAAGGTGAGACTATCAAAATTCTTCATACTCCAGGACATAGCCACGGCTCGATTTGTATAATGTGTGAGGAGAGTAAGGCGTGCTTTACTGGTGATACTATTTTCGATATCGACCTTGGACGTACAGATTTAAACTGCGGAAGCCAGAAAGAAATGGAAGACAGCATAAGAAATGTAATCAGCAAGTGGGATAATTCCATCACAATTTACCCAGGTCACGATGTCAGCGCAACCATGAAGCAGGTCAGAAAATATAACACGGAATACCTAGCAATAATGCAAGGAGAAGGCGATGGAAATTAAGATGATAGGTCTTGATCTTGATGGCACTTCACTTAACGATAACGGTGAGTTTTCAGAGAGAACAAGGCAGGCTTTCAAAAAGGCACACGAAAAGGGTATACACGTCGTAATCGCTACGGGTAGAGCCGAATTTTCCTTGCCAAAAAATATCTCTGAGATTGAGGGACTAGAGTATGTTATTACATCAAATGGTGCTAGAGTCCTAAGGCTCAGTGACGGCTGCGTTGTGTATAAAAATTTTATAAGTCCTCAAAAAGTACGAGAGATTATAGAGGTCCTGAAATCACAAAATGCTAGAGCGGAGATGTTTGCAAATGGTAAAGCCTATATAAGCAGAAGCGAATATGATGGCATTGTTAGCGGAGATATTTTGACAAGAAGTAAGGGCTATGTGATGGCAACAAGAAATCCTATAGATGACATATATGCTCACATGATTGACTGGGAAGATCACATCGAAAATATCAGCGTAAACTATCCAAATAACGAAGCAAAGCATGAGTGCGAAAAGAAACTTTCTGAACTAGAGGGAATCACTGTAACCTCATCATTTCCATTAAATAACGAAATAGGCGGAGCAAGTACTAGCAAGGCAGATGCGTTGGAATACCTGCTTCAGAGCTTTGGACTGCACAAGGATAATCTGATGGTATGTGGTGATAGCAGAAATGATATCGCAATGATAGAGCATGCAGGACTAGGAATAGCTATGGAAAATGCAGATGACTGTGTAAAGGATGTTGCAGATATTACGACTCTATCAAATGAGGAAGATGGCGTAGCCTATGCAATAGAGAAATACGCATTAAAATCTATATAAATAACAATTCACGTACATAAAAAAAGCTTCTTTGCTCAAATAAAGCGAGGAAGTTTTTTATTTGCAAGGACTTAGAACAATTTAATATCAAATATTAAAAATATATATAAGAATTTTCGGATTATATCTAGCATATAGATTTCATAGTGGTATAATATACATAGTTACTTATAAATTCAAACAGCCTTACTGTTGATATACCTCTCAAAAGATATGATGAATTCGGATATAAATAATTAATACATAGCAGTTTTAAGGAGGCCTATATGAATAAATATCTTGATAAAGCTATCCCTGTAATTGCAGATCCAGGGAATTGTGAAAGAAGGGCCTTTATCGACTCTCCGCTAGTTGATATAGAGCCAAACGATAAGCTTTTGATAGACATGCAGTATCCAATTCTAGGATTTGAAAATGCCGAAAAGCGTTGTATGGCAAGAAAGGAAGTTGTAGAAATGTTGTATAGAGCAGCAGAGAATCTTCCTAAAGGGTATAAATTTGTAATTTGGGATGCATGGAGACCATTTGCCCTACAAAAAGAACTTTTCGTTTCTTATAGCAGTAAAATAATCAAAGAGTTTCATTTAGAAGATTTGACCACTAAAGAACAGGAACGCGAAATAGCAAAATTCATAGCTGATCCAATTCCAGATGAAGAGCTCCCGCCAGCTCACACGACAGGTGGAGCGATTGATTTGACAATTATGGGACCTAATGGCAAGTATCTAGATTTTGGAACTGAATTTGATGCATTTACTGAAAAAACAAGAGCAGCCTACTACGAGACCATAGATATTGAGGGTGATTCTAAAGCAAAGGAAATACGTGATAATCGAAGGCTTTTATACAATTTGATGATGGAAGTTGGCTTTGGAAATTTACCATCTGAATGGTGGCACTACGAATACGGAGATAAAAATTGGGCTGATATCCAAGGAAAGTCTGCACTATACAAAGGAATTTTTGAATATTAACTACATTGTTAAATCAAAAAAGAAGATGTATAATTATTTTAACTATTCATTCTAGCATCAGAAAGGAGACCTATTATGTTAAGTTCATTCTTCAAGAGTGCTCTAGGTAGAGATACTCTTGTGGCAGCAGATGATACGTGGACACTATTATTCATCCTTGTCGCATCAGTTGCTACAGCAATTTTTTTAGAGCAGAAGTACGCTTGGGCTTCTAAAATTTCAGGAGCAATCATTGCACTTATTATGGCACTTGTGCTATCAAATCTAGGAATTATTCCTATTAATAGTACTCTGTATGATGATATCATATGGGGCTATGCTGTTCCGATAGGAATTCCACTACTACTTCTTCAGTGCAACATGAAGAAGATTTGGAAAGAAACTGGAAGAATGATGGTAGTATTCCTAATAGGAGCGGTAGGAACATGTGTTGGTGCACTACTTGCTTACACACTTCTACATAATCACATTCCTGAGGCATCCGGAGTTGCGGCGATGATGACAGGCTCATACATAGGCGGAGGTGTTAATTTTGCAGCGCTTGCTACACAGTTTAATGTTACAGGACAGACAATAGGAGCAGTAACCGTTGCAGACAATCTACTAATGGCAATGTACTTCTTTGCATTAATCGTGTTTGCGGGGCTGAATTTCTTCCGTAAGCACTTTGCTCATCCGCATATCGATGAAGTTGAACAAAATGGACTCGATGACTCAAAGACACAGGCAGCAGCTTACTGGAGCCGCAAGGATATCTCGCTCAAAGACATCGCATTCAATATTGCATATGCAGTTACAATTGTATTCTTATCAAATCTAATTTCACACGCTATCGCAGGTGCAATTCCAACAGATAATGCAGTTCTAAAGATGTGTAATATCTTCTTTGGATCACAGTATGTATGGATTACAACGCTCTCAATGATAGTTGCTACATATGGTGAAAAGAAGGTTGAAAAGATGAACGGTGCACAGGAAATCGGTACATATTTTATCTACATGTTCCTCTTTGTAATCGGTGTTCCAGCATCAATCGTAGAGATTATTACAAATACACCAGCGCTACTACTATTTACAGCTATAATGGTAATTGTAAATATGATATTCTGCTTTGTTGGCGGTAAGCTTCTCAAGTTCAATTTAGAAGACTGTATCCTCGCATCAAATGCAAATATTGGAGGACCAACTACAGCAGCTGGAATGGCAATTTCACAGGGCTGGAGCAAGCTTGTAGGACCTGTAATGCTAGTAGGTACATTCGGTTATGTAATCGGCACATACCTAGGCGTTATTATTGGAGGAATTCTCGGAGCGTCCTAAAATTTATACATCAAAGTTATCAAAACCCGGGTTCGAAAGAACTCGGGTTTTTTGATGTACCAAATCAAATAAAACATATGGGAAAATTTGACATTTATATTGCGTGGTGATAAATTGGAAATATATTACATTTTTGATGGAGGAGCATTGTATAAGCAAAAGTTTGGGAAACTAGGTGAGGATCTTGCCTGCACCTATTTGGAAAATAAGCAGTTTGAAGTTTTAGTACGAAATTATAGGAAAAAATACGGTGAGATAGATGTTGTTGCACTTCGCAAGGGAACGCTTCATTTTATAGAGGTGAAAACTCGATCAACTAGTAGATTTGGCAAGCCCGCAGAAGCTGTTGACCGCGATAAGGTGTCCAAGATATTAAGGCTTGCACAGGTATTTATCAAAGAGAATAAGTACGAGTATTACAAATACTCTTTCGATGTAATTGAAGTAAAGCTAAATCACTTAGAGGGGGTGCTGTGATGATGAAAGCCTATGGGATGATAGTGCACGGACTTAAAGCTATAAAAATAGAGGTAGAGTGCAATATTTCTAGAGGCATTCCTCACTGCAATATAATAGGTTATGGCAATACCATAGTTAAGGAAGCAATTCTAAGAGTCAGATCTGCCATAGAAAGTTCAGGTCTGGAATACCCTATGTCAAGGATAACCATAAATCTTGCCCCGGCGGATATACCTAAGAGGGGCAGTCAGCTAGAGCTGGCTATGGCAATTTCGCTACTTGCAGCAAGTGGTCAGGTATTTGATGGTGAATTAGAGAGCACATGCTTTGTTGGGGAGTTATCTTTGGATGGTAAGATTAATCCATGCAAAGGGATTTTAGCAATTCTACTTGAGGCGAAGGATAAGAAATTCAAGAACGTGATAATTCCAAATGCAAATTTGCATGAAGCAGAGCTCGTTGATGGAATAAATATCTACACATTTGGAAAACTAGCCGATGTAGTGAATTTCATGAACAAAAAGCAAAGACCTGAAAAAATCAAATGCAAAAATAGGTTTTTAAGTTGCAATAATTTTAGTAAGGACTTTAGCGACATTAAAGGGCAGGAAGTAGCCAAAAGGGCAATTTTAATTGCAGTAGCTGGAGGGCATCCTATTTTGATGGTTGGCAGTCCAGGTGTAGGAAAGAGTATGCTTGCTGAGCGAGTACCTGGTATAATGCCACCTTTAGAACAGGACGAAATTATAGAGTCAGGTGTAATTCGCTCTGTTTCCAGAGAAACGCTAAATGAGGAATTTACAAGCACCCCACCTTTTAGAAGACCATCGATAAATATAAGTATTCCAAGTCTTTTAGGTTCTGGATACCCACCAAGACCTGGAGAGATAACCATGGCACATAAAGGAGTTCTTTTCCTTGAAGAGATAAATGAAATGAACAGGCTTGCTGTTGATGCTCTTAGAGTTCCGCTAGATAGAAAATGTGTCTGCTTAAACAAACGAGGAGAGGTTTTCAATTATCCGGCTGATTTTCTTTTGGTATCTTGTGCTAATCCATGTAAATGTGGTTATCTTCATAGTCCCAAAAAAGAGTGCACCTGTACAGCTAGCGAAATCGCTGCATACAAGGCAAGAATTTCAGGCCCCATAAGCGATAGAATAGATATACATATTTTTGTGACAGAGCCTGATTTTGATGAATTTACATCTAGTGAAGGCCTAAGTAGTGCAGATATGAGAAGTATAGTATTAAAGGTTAGAAAACTTCAATCAAAGCGTTATGCAAGGGAGGAATTCAGGTTAAACTCTAGTATTCATGATAACAAAATTGCTAAATACTGTAGCTTTGATAAAGAGGGCGAGGAATTTATTGAGAATGCATATAAAACGCTAAATCTAAGCCCAAGAAGTATGGTGAAAATCAGAAAAATTTCTAGAACTATAGCAGACTTAGATGAAAGTAAGGAAATTAGACTTAAACATATATCCGAAGCGATACAATTCAGACAGAGGTGGTAGATGACTAACATAATAGAAGAGAAAAGCGAAATTTATCCGAACAAGATAAGGGAATGTCTTCCAGATTGCAGGCCGATTTATTATAGAGGAAATTTATCGCTTTTAGATAAACCTTCAATTGCTATTGTTGGAAGCAGAAAGGCTTCAGCATATGGAAAGAGCTGTGCAAGAGCTTTAGCAAAATGTGCGGTAGAGCATGGTGCCGTAGTAGTTAGTGGCCTTGCTTTAGGTATAGATTCTGAAGCTCATAGCGCATGTCTAGAAAATGGTGGAGAGACAATCGCTGTACTTGCTAATGGAGTTGATGTCTTTTATCCAAAAAGGAATCAAGCAATGCAAAAAAGAATAGAAGCAACAGGGCTTCTTCTTAGTGAATATGAGGATGGAACAAGAGCACAAAGATACACATTTCCCGTAAGAAATAGAATAATAAGCGCCATATCTGATGCAATCGTTATTGTTGAAGCAGGAGCGCGCAGTGGTTCTCTTATCACAGCTGAGTGTGCGCAGGAGCAAGGTAAGGAGGTTTACGCAATACCGGGTAATATAACAAGCCCGGGAAGCCTTGGTACAAATAAGCTTATCAGAGATGGTGCAGTTCCACTTATAAATTTTGATGAGTTATTCCAAGACCTTGGACTAATCAAAATAAACCAGAAATTAGATCAAATTTTTCTAAGTAAAACAGAATCAAGGGTACTTGAGGTGGTCAAAAGCAGTTCAGAACTCTCAGTTGAACAAATTCGTCACATAATGGACATAGATTTAGCAGAAATCAATGCTATAATTACAATTCTTGAAATGAAAGGACTTATTTTTTGCGAAATGGGAAAAGTAAGCATTGCAAATTTATGTAAATAACTATACAATAGGAATTTGTAAACATAGTTTATTGCGATAATTGTAATATATTTAGAAAAGATAGGGATAGTTTTAGGAGAGTTAAATGGCAGCTGTCAAATCAGGAAAGAGCAAAGCGAAATCATCGAGTTCAAAGAGCAATAAGACTCTAGTAATCGTGGAATCTCCGTCCAAGGCGAAGACAATAGGAAAATATTTAGGCAGCAGGTATAACGTAATCGCTTCCGTTGGACATGTAAGAGATCTGCCAAAGAGCAAGCTAGGAATAGACATAGATGATAACTTTGAGCCTCAATATATTTCCATAAGAGGAAAGGGCGATCTCATCAAGAGTCTTAAGAAAGAGGCTTCTAAGGCGAGCAAGGTTTATCTTGCAACTGACCCTGATAGAGAGGGAGAAGCTATATCTTGGCATTTAGCATTTCTTTTGGATTTAGATCCAGAAGAAGCTTGCAGGATAGAATTTAATGAGATTACAAAAGACACTATAAAGGAAGCAATTAAACACCCACGTAAGATAAACATGGGCCTTGTTGATGCGCAGCAGGCAAGACGTGTTCTAGATAGACTTGTAGGATATCAGATTAGTCCGCTTCTTTGGAGGAAAGTAAGAAAGGGGCTTTCCGCCGGAAGAGTTCAGTCTGCAGCCCTCAAAATAATCTGTGATAGAGAGCGCGAGATAGAGAAATTTGAGCCAAAAGAATTCTGGAACATTACAGCTGAGTTCAAGAAGGGCAAGAAGTTTCAAGCAAAACTTGCAGAGGCAAACGGCAAGAAAATCATTGTCGAAAACAAAGCACAAAACGACAATATAATAAAGGAACTTAATTCAGGTGAGTTTATTGTATCGGATGTAAAGGAAAAGATAAGAATGCAAAAGCCTTATCCTCCTTTTACGACAAGTAGCTTACAACAGGATGCAGGAAACAAACTGAATTTCAACGCAAAGAAAACTATGATGATAGCACAGCAGCTATATGAGGGTGTAGATGTAAAAGGTAGAGGCACTACCGGTCTTATCACTTACCTTAGAACAGACTCTGTGCGTGTTTCTGATGCAGCAAAACAGGTAGCAAAGGAGCTAATAGTATCAAAGTTTGGAGCTGAATACAGCGCAAACAATGTTTTCTCAAATAAGAAGAAAGACATACAGGATGCACATGAAGCTATTAGACCAGCAATCATAGAGCTAGAGCCTGAACTCATCAAAGATTCACTTACAGCAGACCAGTTTAAGCTATACAACCTAATCTGGAATAGATTCATGGCAAGCCAGATGTCACAGTCAAAGTCAAACAGCATGCAGGTAAGTATTGCAAATGGAATCTACGGATTCAAGGCTAATGGCTCTGAATTACTCTTTGATGGTTTCAGAAGACTATATAATACTGCAGACGATGAGGGAGCAAGGCTTCTTCCAAGTCTAGAAAAGGACGAAAAGCTTAAGGCAGAGAGTCTAAAGGGAGAACAGTCGTTTACTCAGCCACCTGCAAGATATACTGAAGCTAGCCTTGTAAAAGAACTAGAAGATAAGGATATTGGACGTCCAAGTACATATGCACCTATAGTAAGCACTTTGACGGAGCGTAAGTATGTAGGAAGAGAAAAGAAGGCCCTTAAACCAACTGAACTAGGATTCCTCGTAAACGATTTGATGGAGGAATATTTCAAGGACATCGTCGATGCAGGCTTCACTGCTAACATGGAAAATCGCCTAGATGATGTTGAAGTTGGCAGTCAGAAGTGGAAGGACCTTATTTCTGAATTCTATGGTCCATTCAAAAAAGAACTTGATGTTGCAGATAGAGCAATTGAAAAGATAGTAGTAGAAGATGTTCCAACGGGCGAATTATGCGAGCTTTGCGGAAAGCCTATGGTTATAAAGGCGGGAAGATTCGGAGACTTTATCGCTTGTAGCGGATATCCAGAATGTAAGAACACCAAGCCAATTGTTAAGACAATTGGTGTAAAGTGTCCAAATTGTGGTAAAGATATAGTAGCGCGCAAAAGTAAGAGAGGAAGAATCTTCTACGGATGCAGCGGATACCCTGAGTGCAAAACTGTATTTTGGAACAAACCAACAGACAAAAGATGTCCTGAATGCAATAGCATATTATTAGAAAAAAAGACAAAGAATAAAAATTTTGTTTGTTCAAACGAAAAGTGTGGGTATACAGAATAGTAACATTAGGAGGTTATTGACATGGTCGAATTCCACGCAACAACAATTTGCGCAGTAAGAAGAGGTCCAGATGACATAGCCATCGGTGGAGATGGACAGGTTACTATGGGTCAGACAGCGATAATGAAGAACGGTGCTAAGAAGGTAAAGAAAATATATAACAACCAGGTTTTAACAGGATTTGCAGGTTCTGTTGCTGATGCTTTTTCACTAACTGAGAAGTTTGAAAAGAAGCTAGAGGAGCACAGTGGAAACCTAAAAAGAGCAGCTGTAGACCTCGCTCAGATGTGGCGTTCTGACAGAGGTATGCGTAATCTTGAGGCTCTCATGATTGTCGTTGACAAGGATGACATGTTGGTAATTTCCGGCACAGGTGAAGTTATCGCACCTGATCAGGATTTTGTAGCTATCGGATCTGGTGGCAACTTTGCGTATTCAGCAGCAAATGCTTTGTTCAATCATACAGATATGAGCGCAGCAGAGGTTGTTGAGGAATCGCTGAAGATTGCTTCTTCGATTTGTGTATACACTAATGATAATATTAGTGTCGAGAGACTTTAGGAGGTTATTATGGCAAACAAATTTCAACAATTGACTCCGAAAGAAATCGTTGCAGAACTCGATAAGTACATAATCGGTCAGGATAAAGCAAAGCGCTCTGTAGCGATTGCACTTAGAAATAGATATAGAAGAAACCTTCTTTCCGAAGAAATGAGAGAAGAAATTACACCTAAGAATATTTTGATGATAGGACCTACAGGTTGCGGTAAGACAGAGATAGCAAGAAGACTAGCAAAGCTCATGGATGCTCCTTTTGTAAAAGTAGAGGCAACAAAGTTTACTGAAGTAGGATATGTAGGAAGAGATGTCGATTCTATGGTAAGAGATCTCGTAGAGAGCTCCATACGAATTACAAAGCAGTCTAGACTTAAGGAAAAGTATGACATTGCAGATAAAATTGCTGAGGACAAGATAGTTGAGGCTATGGTTCCTGGCAAGAAAAAGAAGGAAGCACCAAAGCAACCTCAGAATCCTTTTGAGATGCTAATGAATACAGCATACGGACAGAAGAAGGAGGAGGAACCTGAGCAGGAGGCTACTACAGATGTAGCCATGGCAAGAGAGCAGGTGAGGCAGCAGCTAAGACAGGGACTTCTTGAAGATCAGTATGTCGACATAGAAGTAATTGACGCTCCAAAGGGAAACCAGCTTGACATGAGCAATGAAGGAATGAGCATTGCAATCGGAAATATCTTTGGGGATATGATGCCTAATAAGACGAGAACAAAGCACGTGCGCGTCAGCGAAGCACGTAAGATTCTAAGAGAGCAGGAAGCTCAGAATTTGCTTGATATGGAGCAGGTTACAGATGATGCTATAGAAAATGCTGAGCAAAACGGAATAATCTTTATCGACGAAATCGATAAGATCGCGTCTGGAGCTGAGTTTACAAGTGGAGCATCTGTTTCAAGAGAAGGTGTTCAGAGAGATATACTTCCAATCGTGGAAGGCAGCGTAGTGAATACGAAGTACGGACCAGTTAAGACGGATCACATTTTGTTCATAGGAGCAGGTGCATTCCATGTATCAAAGCCAACTGACCTAATTCCAGAACTACAGGGACGTTTCCCAATCAGAGTAGAGTTAGAGAACTTGACCACAGAAATCTTCAGAAAAATTCTAACTGTACCAGAAAATGCTATCATTAAACAAAATCAAGAATTAATGGCAACTGAGAAAATAAAATTGGAATTTTCAGAAGATGCTATTGACGAAATCGCCGAAATGTCGTATCTTATGAATGAGCAGGCAGAAAATATTGGTGCCAGACGACTATATACAGTAATGGAGAAACTTTTAGAGGACATTTCATTCGATATTCCAGAAACTAACGGTGAGCCAATTGTGATAGATAAGAATTATGTCATAAGTAAGTTTAATGATACAGTTCATAAAGATGATATTGATAAATATATATTATAAATATTATAATGTAATAGAATTTTGAATGAAAAGGAAAAGGTGGATTCAAAAATGAAGGGTAATTTATTATCAAAAGTCAGAAGACTTAACAATGTACTATCAGAGAGTACATCAGGATTTGTATCTTTTGATGAACTATGCAATATATTGTACGACATGCTAAATGCAAATGTATATATCCTGAACAAGAGAGGTAAAGTGCTAGCAGCAAAGTTTGATGATGGCGAAGAAGCACCGCTAGTAAAGGTAGAGGGAGGACACTTCGAGCTACCTAAGGAGTTCAACGACAAGTTCCTTGAGCGCAAAGAGGCTTGTGAGAACCTAACAAACGATGCAATCAAGAACATTTATGGGGACGGATACTCACTATCATCTAAGTATCACACAATCGTACCTGTAATCTTTGGCGGCAAGAGAGTTGCTACACTTCTCTATGTAAGAGCAAGTGAGGCATTTACAGACGAGGATCTAGCTATCTGTGAATATGGTGCAACAGTAGTTGGCATTGAGGTAACAAGAGGAATCGCACTTGAGGAAGAGGAAGACAACAGACTAAAGGCTGCAGTAAGCGTAGCGCTTGAGACATTGTCATACTCTGAGCTTGAGGCTGTTATTAAGATTTTCGAGGAACTCAACGGAAACGAAGGTCTTCTAGTTGCAAGCAAGATTGCCGACATGTCAGGAATTACACGTTCTGTAATTGTAAACGCTCTTCGTAAGCTAGAGAGTGCTGGCGTTATTGAGTCAAGATCTCTCGGAATGAAGGGAACAAGAATCAAGATCACAAATGAGTTCTTGAGAGAAGAAATCGAGAAGGTAGAAATTTAATTTACTAGATACTTCAAGGGCCGCAGGTTTTAATCTGCGGTCTTTCTACTATAAGGATTTTATTGTAAATGGAAGCAGAGTATAAAACCATAAAAGACGCAGCACAGGCTGAACTAAATATAGAAAAATCAAGGTTCATTTCGCACATTTCTCATGCAAATAATAGAGAAGAGGCAGAAGCCTTTATACAAATGATAAAAGCAAAGTATAAGGATGCAACGCACAATGTATCTTCTTTTGTTATAGGTCCGAGAATGGAACTGAAATGGGCAACTGACGACGGAGAACCTCAAGGGACAGCCGGAATGCCGATTCTAAAGGTTTTGGAGGAGCAAGGCATTACTAATACAGTTGTTGTTGTTACCCGCTATTTTGGTGGAAAAAAGCTTGGCACTGGTGGACTTGTAAGAGCGTACACTGATAGTACGCTTGAGGCAATCAAAGTTTCAGGACTCTGTGAGGTATATAAGATTGCTAGCATCAAAGTTGGCATTGATTATTCATCATATAGCAAGCTTGTAAAACTAAGCCTTCCGTTCTATATGGAAATAGTATCAACTGAATTTCAAGATTCAGTGTCAGTAGAAATTGACTTTGATCCAGGTAAGCTCGAAGAGCTGAAGGAAGCATTAGATAACCTAAGCAGGGGACAAACTTCAATCAAAATGGGTGAAACCAAAATGAAAGCAATACCGATAGAAAGGTAAAATAATAGGCTTAGAATATTTAATTGAATATATTATGAATAAAATTTGATTAATGTCGTTTTTATTATTGACAAGCATAATAAAATATGGTAAATTCATATAGCTGAGTTATCCAAGGAAATATCCGGATTAGCACTCAAGAGAAAAAGTTCTTGACAATGTCAAGACGACACTCTATAATATGTAAGTGCGTCGGACAACGATGGAAGCAATTGAGGGCGTTTAGCTCAGCTGGGAGAGCACCTGCCTTACAAGCAGGGGGTCATAGGTTCGAGCCCTATAACGCCCACCATTATTGCGGCCTGGTAGTTCAGTTGGTTAGAATGCCAGCCTGTCACGCTGGAGGTCGACGGTTCGAGCCCGTTCCAGGTCGCCATCGATTTTTAAGACACAACAATAATAAATATATATAATATGCTGGCGTGGCTCAACGGTAGAGCAGCTGATTTGTAATCAGCAGGTTGGGGGTTCGATTCCCTCCGCCAGCTCCAATTTAAGAAACTATACAAGTCAATAATATGGTATCCAGGTGAATATTGGCGCTGGGATATGCTTAATTTGAAAGAGGTCGTCGAGGGATTCCCGAGTGGCCAAAGGGGGCGGACTGTAAATCCGTTAGCTGAGCTTTCGATGGTTCGAATCCATCTCCCTCGACCAATTTTACAAATATATATGCGGAAGTGGCTCAGGGGTAGAGCATCGCCTTGCCAAGGCGAGGGTCGCGAGTTCGAATCTCGTCTTCCGCTCCAATTTATGCGGATGTAGTTCAATGGTAGAACCTCAGCCTTCCAAGCTGATGGCGTGAGTTCGATTCTCATCATCCGCTCCATTTTTTTCAGATAAGCGTGGGTCCATAGCTCAGTTGGATAGAGCAACGGCCTTCTAAGCCGTGTGTCTGGGGTTCGAATCCCTATGGACTCACCATTGTTGTTTTGGTGAACGATGGGGTATCGCCAAGTGGTAAGGCAACGGACTTTGACTCCGTCATTCGTAGGTTCGAGTCCTGCTACCCCAGCCAGTAGAGATGACCCATTAGCTCAGTCGGCAGAGCACTTGACTTTTAATCAAGGTGTCCGGAGTTCGAATCTCCGATGGGTCACCATTTGATTATTTAATAACTAAAAGAATCCACATTTATGGAGAGGTGTCCGAGTGGTTTAAGGAGCTGGTCTTGAAAACCAGTGATTCCGAAAGGGACCGTGGGTTCGAATCCCACCCTCTCCGCCACATATTTATAGGTAGTAGATCAAGCCTGGAGAAGTACTCAAGAGGCTGAAGAGGACGGTTTGCTAAACCGTTAGGGTTCGTATTAGGGCCGCATGGGTTCGAATCCCATCTTCTCCGCCACATTAATATAGGGGTATAGCTCAGTTGGTAGAGCAGCGGTCTCCAAAACCGCGTGCCGTGGGTTCGAATCCTACTGCCCCTGCCAATTTAATACATATATCGGGGTGTAGCGCAGTTTGGTAGCGCAACTGGTTTGGGACCAGTGGGCCGCGGGTTCAAATCCTGCCACCCCGACCATTTTTTAAGACGTGGGCCATTAGCTCAGTTGGTCAGAGCGTCCGGCTCATAACCGGCAGGTCCTGGGTTCAAGTCCCCGATGGCCCACCATAATTTAAATATAATGTGCTCAGATAGCTCAGTTGGTAGAGCAGGGGACTGAAAATCCCCGTGTCCTTGGTTCGATTCCGAGTCTGAGCACCATTAACAAGCAGTTTTTCGATGCTTCGCGCTCGGAGAGCTGTTTTTTAATAGCCTACAGAAATTATATATCATGTATTTGTATATAATTTCGTCGTAGGCTTTATGCAACACTCGCCCAAGAGCGAAGCGATTGGATGCGAGTGACTTAATAGCCTACAGAAAGTATATATTATGTATTTGTATATAATTTCGTCGTAGGCTTTATGCAAAGCTTGTCCAATAGCGAAGCTATTGGGTACAAGCGACTGCATCATTGTGATTAATTATATCTCTGACTTCGTCGTAGTCTTTATGCAACACTTGTCCAGTTGCAAAGCAACTGGCAACAAGTGACTGCAAAACTGTGTATTTATATCTGACTTCATCATAAGCTATTGCTACATCAAACATATTTCATTTCCAATCCAATTATCTTTTCAAACCATATGCGAAAATATCACATTTTGATAGATCAATATGATATAATTTCCTTAGAGACTTATATGTAGAAAGGTGAATTATGGCACAATTATATTTTAGATATAGCACCATGAATGCTGGTAAATCAATAGAACTTATCAAGGTTGCTTATAACTATGATGAGCGTGGTAAGAACGTAATGACACTTGTACCTTCAGTGGATGATAGGTATGGACAGGGCGTTATAACTTCGAGGATTGGTGTTCAGAGAGAAGCGACAATAGTTAGCGATGAAACAAATATCCTGGAGCTTTTTATATCAGAGAATGAGAAACATAAGATTGACTGTGTTTTGATTGATGAGTGCCAGTTTTTGAAAAAACACCATGTGCTAGAGCTTGTTGAGATTGTAGATAGCTTTGATGTACCAGTGCTTGCGTATGGACTTAAGAATGACTTCAGAAATGAGATGTTTGAAGGCTCATATTATTTGCTCATATATGCAGACAAGATAGAAGAAATCAAGACTATTTGCTGGTGCGGACGCAAGGCGACCATGGTTGCCAGAGTCGTAGATGGCAAGATAGTTAAGCATGGTAGACAGGTTATGGTTGGCGGAAATGAGATGTACGTCTCGCTTTGCAGAAAACACTATAACGATGGCAGGTTAAATGATAAAAACTAGTGTAATAAAAGACGCTGTAGGAGCTTCCTACAGCGTTTTACCTATTTTTTGATATAGACCCTAGGTGGTCTTGCAGAAAGCCTGCAAATTATATCATTCTTGTTTGTTCCTACAAGCTCGCTTGCTTCCTGAATTGTCATGGAACCGTCTTTACCATTACCATAGATGATAGCCTTATCGCCCTCTGTGACATCTTTGATATCAGTAACATCAGCAATGACCTGGTCCATGCAAAGGACTCCGACAATGTTTGCTCTTTGACCTTTTATAATAACATAACCCTTGTCACGCATCTGACGTGGGTAACCGTCTGCATATCCGAAAGGTAGGGTAGCGACAACGCTATCTCTTTCGGCCCTCCAAAGGAAATCATAACCAACGCCATCGCCCTTGTTTATTTTGTGAATCTGCGATATTGCTGTCTCAAATGTTATAGCGCTTTCTATGTCTATACTTCCTTTGTGAAAGCCCCTCATTCCGTAGATTAAAGCACCTGGTCTAATCATATTCATCCTAAGCTCTGGACTATCAACGCAGGCAATGCTATCTGCGATGTGCTTATATTTGAACTTAAAACCTTTGGACTCAATGCGATTTATGAATCCAGTCAAAAGTTCATACTGTTTTGCATCATCTTCTTCGCTAGCAAGTGCAAGATGTGAAAAGATACCTTCAACCTCTATTCCTTCAAGACCAAACATTTCCTCTACATCGCGTGCAAAGTCATCTGTAGGCTCTGAACCTAGCCTATGGAAGCCTGTATCGAGCTTTACGTGGATTTTAGTCCTTGTACCAAGCTCTTTTGAGATATCTGATAAAAGTCTCGCCTGATGGAGCGAAAAGACAGTTTGAGTGATGTTTAGTTCTGCTACCTTATGTAGATATCTATCAGGAGTATGCCCTAAGATAAATAGGGGGTAGTCTGGATACTTTAATCTAAGGTCTATTGCTTCTGTCAAAGTTGCAACAGCAAGATAGCTAGCACCATTTTCCATGAGAGTAGGTGCAATTGCAATTGAGCCTAGCCCATATGCATTAGCCTTAACAACGGCCATTACCGAAACCTCATTGCCAACCATTTCTTTAATTGCGCGCATGTTGGTAGCTATTTGATCTAAGTCTACAATAATTCTGGTGTCTCTATAAATCTGGTCAGTCTGCATTTTTCCTCCTAAAGCTTGTTATGTATTTCTGAGATTATCTTTGATGTAAATTTCTGAGCAAAGATGGCAATCTCGGTGTAATTAAAGCGGTTGTTTTCTTTGATTATCAGGTAGTTGTTGTCAAAGCCTGGAAGCGTGTTATCTCCGAGTTCATCCATACTTACCATATTCTTTATATCTATGAAAGCTGATCCAGTAATAGTTTCTGCGGGAATCTCTATAACATATTTAGAATCGCTCTTGCTTATATTCACGCTGTACGGTGCCTCAAAGGAAGGGAAGGAGATGTAGTCAATAGCATCTTCCATATGTCCTTTTATAAAGAGCGTGCTGTGCTTAAAGTCAATTTTTTCAATAAAGCCCCCTTCATGAGGCATGCCCTGGTGACAGATAGCCTTCGAAAAATCTGCGTGTTTAACGACGCTTACAAGCTGAAAGAGCTGCTTTATATCATCGCTATTATGGAGCAAAATCTGAGAAAGCATATCCTGAGACCCCGTCATTTGATACTGAGAATAGAGCTCTACGCTTTCCTTACCACTGATTTTATCGCTTCTATCGGTAGATAGACCAGCAAAAACTTCAAGCGACTTTTGGCTCATGCTTCCAAGTAGCTTAGGAAGGTCTGAGTAGTGCTTCATAATCATAAAAAGATCAAGGTTGCAAAGAGCTTTGAACTTGATACCGTACTTCTCAGAGCGTTTATTTAAAAATGGAATATCAAAGAGTTTGCCATTATATGTTACTACATAGTCGACATCATCAAGGACTTTGTTTGCTAAAGCGATGATTTCCTTTTCTTCAGCAGGTGATTCTGCAAAGAACTGTTCAAGGCGAGCTTCTTTTCCATCAAAGATAACAAGACCTATTAAAATGACAGCACTGAAGTTTGGCGATAGGCCGGTTGTCTCAATATCTAAAGCCGCAAAGCTTTTACCAGCGAAGAATAAGTTAAAGAACGCAGGAAAATCACAGCTTATATCTAATTTGTCTTTTATATTTATCATACTAACCTCACGTTAATATATGTATCCATATCCGAAAGTATTATAACACAAAAACAAAAGAAACCTGAAAAGGTTTCTTTTGTTAAAAGGGGTATTGGGATTAGAGATTAAGAGGTTATCAGGGGATAACCCTCGTTTATATTATAGTTACTAATCCTTAGAATTGCAAGTACTAATTGCATAAATATACTGTTATTTTTTTAACTTTTGGTAAAAAAATAGCAAAAAAATGCTTAAAAAATTTGAAATTTGTTTAATTCATCAAAAAATATCTGAATTTTATTCATATTTTTGTGAGGAAAGTGACGGATTTATAATATATTCATATAAAATGAATAAATAATACATAAAAAACATATATAATTAATTTAATAATGCTTATATAAAATATGATATAATATATTAAAATCCGCGAGGAGGTTTTGTCATGACATTTGAAGAAAAAACGCTTGATTCAGAGCGTATTTATGAAGGTAGAATACTTAATTTAAGATACGACGAGGTTACAACAGTTAATGGAACTTCATACCGTGAGATAATTGAGCATAATGGAGGAGCAGCGATAGCCGCTTTGACAAACGATAGAAAATTAGTTATGGTTAAGCAGTTCAGAAAGCCATCTGATCGCGTCATGCTAGAGGTACCAGCAGGTAAAAGAGACGGTAAAGAAGCAGGACTTGATGTAGCAAGGCGAGAGCTAAAAGAGGAGACTGGATATTCTGCGAAATCCATGACATACCTGACTTCAATATTTCCAGCAATAGGCTATTCGGAGGAGGTTTTAGATATATACCTTGCTGAATATCTTGCAGTTGGGGAGACTGATTTTGATGATAACGAAGCCATAGACATTCTTGAGATTCCGCTTGAGGAGCTAGTTGACATGATTATGGCGGGAAAGATTGAAGATGCAAAGAGCATCGTAGCTATTATGATGACAGCAGAAGTACTGAGAAGGAGAAGCGATGGATAATATTCGTAGTTTTTCAGATTATCTAAGAGATAGCAAAAATACGTCAGAAAATACAATACTCGCATATAGCAGAGACATCCTAGCTTTCGATAAGTACTTAGGCAAAAAAGGAAAGGAACTTCTAGAGGCTACTCAGACAGATGTACTTTCATACATTATGGAGCTTAGCAAAGCAGGTAAGTCTACATCTACGACAAATAGAAAGCTAGCTTCAATCAGAGCTTTTTATACATTTAAGATCAAGGAAAATAATCTTAAGGTAAACCCTGCAGATGATATTAAAACCCCTAGAGCAGAGCGTAAGGAAGTTGATTTTTTGAGCATAGCAGAGGTAGAGGAACTTCTAAAGCAGCCTGGAGAAAGCGTTAAGGGTTATAGAGATAGAGCTATTTTTGAGGTTCTATATGGAACTGGAATCAGAGTTAATGAGCTTATTGAGCTAAACCTTGATGATGTAAATCTTCGCATGGGATTCATAACCTGTCAGGGTAATGGAAAGGGAAGAATTGTACCTCTAGGAAGCTATGCGAAGGATGCAATTAAGAAGTACTTTGATAACAGTATGCCAAGCCTTGCAAAGAACAAGAACTATCAGGATGGAAGTGCACCTTTGTTCCTAAATTATATGGGTGAGAGATTCACTAGGCAGGGTCTTTGGAAGCTTATGAAGCAGTATGGCAAGGCTGTTGGAATGGAGGAGAGAATTACTCCTCATATACTAAGAAATTCATTCACTGTTCATATGATACAGAATGGTGCAGATCTAAAGACATTGCAGGAACTTTTAGGTTATGATGACATGCAGGCACTTCAGGTTTTCATGCAGCTTTCCAAGAGTAGAATCAAGGATGTTTACGATAGAACTCATCCAAGAGCCTAGATTTGGTATATAATTGACGATAAATTATCAAAAATGCACAATTTTGCTTGCATTTATCTCTTTGAAATGATAATATATTTAAGTTAGTACGGGTGGTCCTCTGCATACAGTAGTGGCAAGAACACCTTGGAGGGAAAGGAGGAACCCAATCAATGAATATTTTAGATTCAGTTGCTCAGGATTATCTCAAGAAGGATGTCCCTGCATTTAACGTAGGTGACCAGGTAAAGGTCCACGTTAAAATTAAGGAAGGCGCAAGAGAAAGAATTCAGATTTTTGAAGGTTTTGTTCTTAAGAAGCAGAACGGTGGAATCGGTACTACATTTACAGTTAGAAAGATTGCTTCTGGTGTAGGTGTTGAGAAGACATTCCCACTTCATTCTCCATGGGTCGAGAAAATCGAAGTTGTTAGAGAAGGTAAGGTTAGAAGAGCTAGACTTCACTACATGCGTGGCAGAACAGGTAAGGCTGCTAAGATTAAGACTAAATAATAACGGTCATAAAGGACATCCGCATGGGTGTCCTTTTTACTAATAGTTGCGTTGAAATTGAAAGAGGTTCAAGATGTCATTGCAAAACATAAACTGGTATCCAGGTCATATGAAAAAGACTAGAGAGCTTATTGCTAGCAATCTTAAGCTTGTTGACATAGTAATAGAGGTTATAGACGCTAGAATTCCTATTTCGAGCAGAAATCCAGTAATCGATGAGCTTACAGCGGGTAAGCAGAGAATAATTATCCTAAACAAGAGCGATCTATCAGATGGTCAGGAAAATAAACGCTGGATAGAAAAACTCAGCAAGGACGGAAGCAAGGTTATGACTCTTGATTCTATGCACGGCGTTGGGATTAAGGAACTTCTCAATTTGATGTCTAAAATAGAGGATGATATCAATAAGGATAGGGTACGTAAGAAGAACCTGAGATTAATGATTGTCGGTGTTCCTAATGTTGGCAAGTCATCTTTGATAAATCGTCTTACAGGTAAGAAGAGTGCAAAGACTGGGGATAAGCCTGGTGTGACTAAGGGAAAGCAGTGGCTGACTCTTTCAAATGGTATGCAGCTACTCGATACTCCAGGTATACTTTGGCCTAAGTTTGAGGACGAGAATGTAGGAATCAAGCTCGCTTTCTGCGGTTCTATTAAGGATGAAATTCTAGATCTTGAGACTCTGGCGCTAAGACTTATTGAGCTTCTTCAGGAGGAGTATCCTAAGCTTTTAGCTAGCAGATATAAGCTTGAGGAAATTTCGGATGAAGGCCTTGAGAACATGGATAATATTGCTCTAAATAGAGGTTTCATTCTATCAAAAGGAAGAATCGACTATAGCAGGTGTGCAAAGACTGTGCTGGACGAATTTAGATCTGCTCAGATAGGAAGAATCACCTTAGAAAGGGCAAAGCAAGATGACTAAGGCTGAAAGATTAGAGCTTGCTATCAAGAGAACTGAAGAACTTAGAAGGCCTGAAATAGAGCTTATGGACAAGGGATACAGTCTAATTGCTGGTGTAGATGAAGTTGGCAGAGGTCCTCTTGCCGGACCAGTAGTTGCAGCTGCTTGCATTTTTGATAGAGATGTAGACATAGTTGGCATAGATGACTCCAAAAAACTAAGCGAAAAGAAGAGAGAGCAGTTATTTGACGAAATTAAAGATAAGGCTCTAGCATATGGTATTGGAGAAGCTTCGTGTGAAGTCATAGATGAAATTAATATTTTAGAAGCAACTAAACTTGCTATGAGAAAGGCAATAGAAGAAGCTGATTTAATGCTTGCTTCTAAGGGAAGAGATAAGATTCAAATAGTAATCTTTGACGCTATAAAGATTAATGATTTAGAGAAGGAACAAATGTCGGTAATCAAAGGTGATCAGACATATTTCTCTGTTGCAGCAGCATCTATTCTTGCAAAGGTAACGAGAGATAATTTGATGAAGGAATATGACAAAGTTTATCCTGAATACGGATTTGCATCCAATAAGGGATATGGAACAAAGGCTCATTATGAGGGAATCAAGAAGGCTGGAATTACAGAAATCCATAGAAAAAGCTTTCTAAAAAATCTCGATACACACTAAATACAAGATTTATACGGACCGGGTGCATTTAATTATGCATCCGGTTTTGTGTATTTTTTGATATATTTTTCGAGGTCGTTTGACATCAAATTTAAATAGTATTATACTTGTATACAGGTCTACAAGTATAATAAACTACGGACGAAATGGAGAAGAAACTATGTTAAAGCTTTCTAAAAAAAGTAATCTGCTTGAGCAGAAAAACTACAAATATTTACTTCAGGATGTTAAAAACCCTAATTTATATAGGGATATGTACAGCTATGATCAGGTGCCGAAGGTTGCGTTTAACCACAGAAGAGTACCGATGAACATGCCTGATGATATTTGGATTACTGATACTTCCTTTAGAGATGGACAACAATCCATGGCTCCGTATACAGTTAAGCAGACTGTTGACTTGTATAAGCTACTAAATAAACTAGGTGGACCTTTTGGGCTTATTAGACAGTCAGAGTTCTTTATCTACACCAAGAAAGATAGAGAAGCTGTGGAAAAATGCATGAGCCTAGACCTTAAGTTTCCGGAGATTACAACTTGGATAAGAGCTAATAAAGAAGATTTTAAGCTTGTTAAGAGCATGGGAATCAAAGAAACAGGAATTTTAGTTTCATGTAGTGATTATCATATCTTTAAGAAGATGAATATGACTAGAGCTCAGGCCATAGATTACTATATTGGAACGATAAGGGATGCTTTTGATGCGGGAGTTGTACCTAGGTGCCATCTTGAGGATATTACAAGAGCGGACTTTTATGGATTTGTAGTACCTTTTGTAAATAGGTTAATGGAGCTATCTGAGGAGGCGGGAATTCCTGTCAAAATTAGAGCCTGTGATACTATGGGATACGGCGTTCCATATCCAGGAGTAGCTCTCCCAAGATCAGTACCAGGCTTGATTTATGGGCTTCAACATTACTCCAATGTGCCTAGTGACCTGCTTGAGTGGCATGGACACAATGACTTCTATAAAGCTGTTGTAAATGCCTCATGTGCGTGGATGTACGGAGCTTCGGCAGTAAACTGCTCGCTTCTTGGAATAGGAGAGAGAACTGGTAACATTCCCCTAGAAGCAATGGTGTTTGAATATGCAAGTCTCAGGGGCTCTCTTGACGGAATGGATCCTCATGCAATAACAGAGATTGCTGATTACTTTAAAGCAGAGATGAAATATGATATTCCACCAATGACACCTTTTGTTGGAGAAAACTTCAATGTAACAAGAGCGGGAATACATGCTGACGGTCTAATGAAGGATGAAGAAATATATAATATTTTCAATACGAGAGAAATTCTTGGCAGAGAGCCGGGAGTCACAATAAGCAAGACTTCAGGGCTTGCAGGCATTGCCTACTGGATTAATCAGCACTATAAACTCACTGGTGATGATAAGGTTAATAAGGACCATCCTCTGGTTATCAAGCTAAAGGATTGGGTAGATGAGATATATTCTGACAATAGAACTATAAGTATTTCTACAGTTGAGCTGGAAGAGAAGATAAAGGAGCTTGAAGATGATAGAGTATAAGAGTGTTTCACTAGCTAATCAGGTATTTGAGGCCTTGCAGAGCGCGATTCTAAGAGGGGAATTTGAATATGGAGAGCTTGTTAGCGAAAAAAAACTAGCCGAAAAGCTAGGTGTTAGCAGAACTCCTGTAAGAGAAGCTATGACAAGACTATCTCAGGATAGACTCATAAAGGACACGGTTAACGGCAGTATAATACTAGGAATACAGCCAAAGGATCTTAGGGACCTAATAATCATAAAGCAAAGAATCGAGCCACTTATTGCAGTTTCACTTACCGAAAATATGACAGAAAAGGAGCTAAATAGGCTCAAGGATATAGTGGATCAGCAGGAATTCTATAGCAGTAAGGATGATTATGAGAAGGTAATGCGCCTTGATACGGAATTTCATGATGCAATGTATCAGATAAGCGGTAGCATCGTTTTTGAGACTGTGCTATCTCAAGTACACCATAAACTTTTGAAGTATAGACTTGCATCTCTAAAGGATGAGAAGAGAATAAGAGAATCGACAGGAGAACATAAACTTATAGTTTCCGCGCTTTCAGAAGGTAAAGCATCAAAGGTAGAGGAACTACTGATTCTCCATGTTGACCATGCATATAATAGCATAATGAAAGGAGCAACAGATGGGACTGACAATAGCAGAGAAGATAATTAAGGAACACATAGTTTCTGGTGAAATGAAATGTGGCGAGGAAATAGGTCTAAGAATAGATCAAACTTTGACTCAGGATGCTACAGGAACCATGGCATATTTAGAGTTTGAAACAATGGAAATCCCAAGCGTAAGAACAGATCTTTCCATTGCATATATAGATCATAATACACTGCAGTCGGGCTTTGAGAACGCAGATGACCACAGATTTATTCAGTCAGCAGCAGCAAAATACGGACTATATTTTTCTAGACCAGGAAATGGAATCTGCCATCAGGTTCATCTCGAGAGATTTGCTGTTCCAGGAAAGACTCTGATTGGCTCAGATAGCCATACTCCAACTTGTGGAGGAATGGGAATGCTAGCAATGGGTGCAGGAGGTATGGATGTCGCAGTGGCCATGGGTGGAGGTGCATATCATATCACCATGCCTAAAATGTACAAGGTCAACCTCACAGGAAAGCTCAGACCTTTTGTAAGTGCAAAAGATATAAGTTTAGAAATACTAAGAATTCTAACTGTCAAAGGTGGAGTAGGTGCCATCATAGAATGGGGCGGAGAAGGTATCAAAACACTATCGGTTCCAGAAAGAGCAACCATAACAAATATGGGAGCAGAGCTTGGTGCCACAACTTCCATATTCCCTTCAGATGAAGTAACAAGAGAGTTCTTGAAAGCACAGGGAAGAGAGGATGTATATAGACCGCTAAAAAGCGATGAAGACGCAAGGTATGATAAGCTTATAGATATTGATTTATCAAAGTTAGAGCCGCTTGTTGCATGTCCTCACAGCCCTGATAATATCAAGAAGGTTTCGGAGCTAGCAGGAACCGAAGTTAATCAGGTTTGTGTTGGCTCGTGCACAAATTCAAGTCTATTTGATATGCTTAAGATAGCTAGCATATTGTCTGGTAAAACTGTTGACAGTAGAGTCAGCATGTCCGTTTCACCAGGATCAAAGCAGGTACTCATGCAGCTTTCAGAATCTGGTGCATTAACTGATATATTAGCTTCAGGTGCAAGACTTTTGGAATGTGCCTGTGGTCCATGTATAGGAATGGGATTCTCACCAAATTCATCAGGAATAAGCCTAAGAACATTTAACCGTAACTTTGAGGGAAGAAGTGGTACTGCCGATGCAAAGGTATTTCTTGTATCACCTGAAACTGCTGCAATATCAGCAATAAAGGGTGTAATTACAAATCCGATGGATATGGCAGATGATACAAATTTATATAAAGCATACATGAATGTAGTAGTCCCAGATGAGTTTAAGGTTGACGATAGTTCAGTTATTGCGCCACTAGAAGAAGAGGAAAGGCTTGATCTTGAGATACTTAGAGGCCCTAATATTAAGCCGTTACCGGTTAGCGAAGTTCTGACTGATGAGATAGGTGCAGAGCTTGTTATTAAGCTTGGGGATAATATAACTACTGACCATATAATGCCTGCAGGATCAAAGATTTTACCATATAGGTCAAATATTCCATATCTATCAAAATTCTGCTTTGAAACCTGTGACAAGCAGTTTCCTGAAAGAGCAATTAAGGCGGGCGAGGGAATTATTCTCGGAGGAGAAAACTATGGACAGGGATCATCAAGAGAGCATGCAGCCCTTGTACCCCTTTATCTTGGTATTAGAGCAGTAATAGCAAAGAGCTTTGCAAGAATTCATATGGCTAATTTGATTAATGTTGGAATACTGCCTTTGACCCTAGAAAACAGGGAAGATTACAACGAAATTGAGCAAGGTGATAAGCTAGTCCTCAAAGGTGTAATGAATGGCCTTAAATCAGGATGTTTTTCTTTGATAGATGAAAGAACTGGCAAAGAATACACGCTTTCCGGTGATTTTACAGAAAGACAAAAGGACATTCTGCTTGCCGGTGGACTTCTTAAATACATAGCTAGGAGGTAGATATATGTCAAAGAATGATAGTATTAATAAAGATATCAAGCTAGAAATAGAAAAAGCTTGCGATCAGCTAAAAGAGCTTTTGGAAGAGCAATATCAGAGAGCTGTAAGGATAGATAGTCCTGGTAAGTCAAGAGATAAAAATAAGGAAGCTATTGTAATTGGAATTGCTTATGGAGATGGTATAGGGCCAATAATAACTAGCGAAGCTGAAAGACTACTTAAGGTGATTTTGGCCGATGAACTTGAGCGCGGAGAAGTAAAACTTAAAAAAATTGAGGGTCTTACAATTGAGAATCGTATGGAAAAAGGGGAGGCAGTACCAAAGGATGTTCTAGAAGAAATCAAGACTTGTGATGTATTTCTAAAGGGTCCTACAACAACTCCTAAGGGGGATGGCCTTGAAAGTGCCAATGTTGTCCTCAGAAGAGAGCTGGATCTTTATGCAAATGTAAGACCGATTAAGGCCGAAGGGGAAAAAATCGATTGGACCTTCTTTAGAGAAAACACTGAGGGAGAGTATGTACTCGGAAGTAAAGGATGCTTGATTAATGGTGAGGATGCCTCGCTCGCTGTAGACTTTAAGATTACAACGGAATCCGGAACGAGAAGAATAGCAAAGGCAGCTATGGATTTTGCTAGAAAGGCTGGAAAGCGCAAGATTGCGATTGTAACTAAGGCAAACATAATGAAAAAGACTGATGGTATGTTCACAAGAGTGTGTCATGAAGTCGGAGCTGATTACCCCGAGCTTGAACTTAAAGATTGGTATATCGATATCATGGCTGCAAATCTAATAAACAGGAGCATAAGGTCTGATTTTGAAGTATTTATTTTACCTAATCTATACGGAGATATCATTACTGATGAAGCTGCACAAATTCAAGGTGGAGTAGGCACGGCTGGATCAGCAAATATCGGAAGTGAGTATGCTATGTTTGAAGCTGTTCATGGTTCAGCACCATTTCTTATTGAGATGGGAATTGCTGAATATGCAAATCCTACTAGTATTTTTACAGCAGTTTGCATGATGCTTACGCATATAGGTTATACTGAAAAGGCTGATCATCTAAGAAGTGCACTTGAGAAGGCTATTAGAGTTAAACCGGATGAAATCAAAGCAAGTGTGTTTACAGATATAGTGCTTGATAATATGTAAAAAAATGCAGCAGATTTAGTCTGCTGCATTTGCTATTTTGTGCTTATGTCCTTTGATGCGCTTATCATCATGTCTAATGAATTGTCATTAAAGAATGTATTTGCATTATACAAGAAGAGTACGTCTGTTATGCCATTAGCTTTAATAATTTCGCTGATATCATCAAAGAAGTATCTTGGGTCTATAACTATAATCTCCCTATAATCCTGCGATAGGAATGGGATGAAGCTATTAGCATAGGAATCTTTGATAAGAAGAAGCTTTCGCTGTGAGTTTACAGGCGTTTTAATCGAGTAAATTGGATGGTTACTTCCACCAAATACTGTATATGTATCCTTCTTCTTGAGGTTATTCAGCTTGTAAAACTCTGTTGTCTTCTCCTTTGTATCAGAGTAGAAGATAACGCTATTCTTATAACCTTGGCCTTCTTTAGGAAGATAAAGTTTTATCATATCATTAAGCCCATTGGTGAATCCACTCTTAGATGCAAGAGTTCCACGGAAGTCGTTTTTGACCGCTAGGGCATCGTACTTTATATTGCTAGTCAGTTTATTTTTCTTAGCAAAATCCTGATATGCTAGATATGCACCATCAGTTGTCCAGTGATGGTCTGTATGATAGTAGAGCTCAATTTTGTCCTTATTCTTTTTGAATGTTGCTCTGACATCTACTGGGTTAATTCCGATTGACTGTATTTTCTTGAAGAAACCGTCCATCTGCTTGTTTTGATCCTCGGTTACTGCAAACAGAGGAAGTTTATCAGACATTATGTTTGCTGCATTTGGGACGAGCATGAAATCCATATTTATACTAGGGTACAGCTGCTTGAGTTTGGCAAGAGAGTTATAGTTATTCTCCATCTTTTTGGTGTCAAGCTTGCTTATATTTTCCATCAAATAGTTATCCTTGCACATAAATACATTGTTTGAGTCTGTGGAACCAAGACTTGTGTCAAAGGATGACTTGACCTTTATAAACATATTTCTAAGCATAAATTGATCTGCAGCATATGATTCTGCCTTTGTTTCAAATCTTCCGCTAAAAATGCTGCTAATACTTAGCTTTGGCATAGTTTGAAGCAGACGATTTTCCTCAGCAGAAAACTTCTTGTCTGGCAAGAAAATATTAAAAAGCATGACCGCAATCAATATGGCTGGAAATACAAATCCGAATATTCTCGCTGTTTTATGATTCATCTTTCCTCCATCTAAAATCTAAAATATAAGAAAGGATTGTAGGTGCTGAATATCAGGTATGAAACCGAAACGATAAATATAATCAGCAGGCTAGCAATCGAAAATGCTGTACTACTCTTACTGAGAAGCGTGTACATCTTGTAAGGCTTAGGATGAGACAGAACGCATGCAATAACCATCAAAATCAGATTTGACTTTAGTAGGTATAGGAACTGCATGTTTGCAAATGGTAGCTTGCCTATAAAGAACATGTTACCGATATAGTGAATAGCGCTTGCTAGGTCATCACTAAAGAAGAATACCCAAGCTATCATGACTATCAACATAGTAATTATATGCTGAAGGGCACTAGGTAGTTTTTCCATACGCTCTGCAAAAAAGTATTTCTCTGCTATTAGGAAAACTCCATAGTATAATCCCCAAACTACAAAGTTCCAGCTTGCGCCGTGCCAAAGTCCAGTAAGCGTCCATACTATGAGAAGATTAATTACATGCCTCTTAGCATTTACTCGGTTACCACCTAGTGGAATATATAGATATTCCTTAAACCAAGTGCTGAGTGATATATGCCATCTACGCCAAAACTCTGTAACTGACTTAGATATGTATGGGTAGTTGAAGTTCTCCATAAAATTGAAGCCAAAGACTTTACCAAGGCCTATTGCCATATCTGAATATCCACTGAAATCAAAGTAGATTTGTAAGGAATATGCAATAGCTCCGAGCCAGTAGGTGAGAACCGATGCATTTGATCCGTCTGATAAAATCAAGGAATGCAGTGCACCCATATTGTTTGCAACGATTACTTTTTTTCCAAGTCCAATTATAAATCTTGCGCTGCCTTCACCGATTAGCTCAGGCGAAATCTCTCTGTTATCTAGTTCAGCTGCGATGTCTTTATATTTAACAATAGGGCCTGCGATAAGCTGAGGAAATAGCGATAAATATAGCCCAAACTTTAGCGGACTTTTCTGCGCTTCTGTATCACCCCTGTAAACGTCTATTATGTAAGACATTGCCTGGAAGGTATAGAATGATATACCTATAGGAAGTGGCAAGGCTGTATATGAGATGTTTGTACCTAGCAAAGTATTTACGCTATCAAGTGCAAAACCATAGTATTTGAAGAAGGAGAGAATTAAAAGATTTACAACAACAGTGAATATCAAAGTTGCCTTCTTGTCGATTTTTCGTTCATTCTCTATATCAAGTGCCATTGCCCAGTTAAAGACAATGCTAAATATCATTAAAAATACATATATTGGCTCGCCCCAAGCATAAAAAAGCAAGCTGGCAGCAAGTAGAACATAGTTCTTGTACTTAAAAGGCACAGCGAGGTATAGAATTAATAAAACTGGTAAGAATGTGAACAGAAAGAAGATGCTACTGAACAGCATTTCTGAATACCTCCTCTATCTTTTGTCCATCATCACCGACATAATACAGTAGATATGTGCCTTTTTGGATGATTAAAGCGTTCTTTAGAGCAGCTACCTGCTTAGGACCATAGCCCTCAAAAATCTTTAGCTGTGACTGAATCCTCTTATCGACGCTATCTCTGAAGTTATTTAGCTTGTTTCTATCACTTGCTTTTACAACCAGAAGTTCATCGACACTGAGGGCCTCAGGGCTTTTATAATAAAAATATCCTTTAGTGCTAGATGGATCTATCTCAATAAAATGGACTAAATCCTGATCGACGCACTTGTTAAGTTTCTGCGACTTTAGTTCTTTTGCCATAGATTTCTCTATAGAATCAACTGGAACATTCTTGGCGCTTTGAATGCTGTAGGCGATTCCAAGGAAAGCAACTAAAATGAGCAGAAATATTAATTTCTTCTTCACTTTATAGACCTGCCTTCTTCTGCATTAAATCAAGCCAAATAACATAATAGGCAGGCTGAACATGTATGCCGTCACCAGCGTAAAGCGATGGGTCATCTACTAAAATGTGAGCTGTATCGATATATGTAACCTTGAGCTTCTTACACATAGCTTTGATTTTATTATTAAAATTCTTGTAATTACCTAGAACTTTATTTGCGCTTATTGCAGATTCGTCAGGAGTGCTTATACCATTAACATAAATTTTTGTCTTAGGTGATTTCTTCTTAAACTTATTTATGAGATTAGAATATTGCTCTATGAAACTATCTGCATCTCCGTTGAAGTTACCCATGTCATTCATTCCGTATGAGAAGAACGCAGCCTTAGGGTAGGTTCCAGCAGCTTTATCAAACATTGCCTCGTCCTTGCTAACTGCACCGCCGACAGCAGAGAAAACCTGCTCTTCGCCAAGGAAACCATAAACGGTGAGCCCCTCGGTGATAGAGTCACCGACAATTGCACAGTTTGCAAAAATTGTTCTATAGTTCTTGCCGTCCTCTGAGCCTCCGTTTTCGGCTTCTTTCATTTTCTGAAGCTCAGCTTCAACATCGACAACAGTAGAAAAGTTAAACTTTGAAACCTTTGTTATATTGGCCTGGACCTTTTCTTTAGCTATTTTTGCATTATGATTGGATTTAAAAAGATTAAAAACAAACATGAAGGCTAGTATTATAACTGCGAGTAGTACGATAATAGCTCGCAAATTTAAATTATTTCTGGTTGATTTTGTTCTCATATATTACACCGTTTTTCCATCTGATTTAATTTTTGTTTCACATAATATATCATAACAAAATGAGATGTAAAATCAATGTTAATTTGACATAAATTAGTTGATATAATATTCAGTTTTCCTTGAAGCTAAAAGTGCTTGAAGATGCTTAAATATGCTTGAAGAAATGAGCTTTTTGCTGTATTATTATATATGTATTTTTGTAGCTATTTTAATCTTTATTTTACGAAAGGATTTCTAAATATATGGAACATAATTTATCGAAAACTTATGACCCAAAATCGTTTGAAAAACGCATCTACGATATGTGGGAAAATAGTGGTGCATTTAAGGCGAGTGAAGATAAGAACAAGGAATCATTCACTATAGTTATGCCACCACCAAATATTACGGGACAGCTGCACATGGGGCATGCGCTAGATCACACGCTCCAGGATGTTTTGATTAGATATAAGAGAATGCAGGGATTCAATACACTTTGGCTTCCGGGATCTGACCACGCTAGTATTGCTACTGAGGTTAAGGTTGTCAACAAGATTCGCGAGGAGGAACATAAGGAGAAAGAAGACCTTGGCAGAGAAGAATTCCTAAAGCGCGCATGGGCATGGAAGGAAGAGTACGGTGGACGCATTACTCAGCAGTGTCGTAGGCTCGGTGATTCATGTGACTGGTCAAGAGAGCGTTTCACTATGGACGAAGGATGTAACAAGGCAGTTAAACACTTCTTTGTTGAGCTATATAACAAAGGGTTGATTTATCGTGGACATAGACTAATCAACTGGTGTCCTCAGTGCGGAACATCGCTTTCCGATGCAGAAGTTGAGCATGTTGATAGAGACGGCAAGTATTGGTATTTCCGTTACCCTGCAGCTAAAGAGGGTGGAATGGACATAACAGTTGCTACATCAAGACCTGAAACTATGTTTGGTGACGTTGCAATTGCAGTAAATCCGGAAGACGAGAGATACAAGGATGTTATAGGACAGAAGGTCCTCTTACCACTTGTAAACAGAGAGATTCCTATCATCGCAGACCCATATCCAGACCCAGAAAAAGGAACTGGTGCAGTTAAGATTACACCAGCTCATGATCCTAATGACTTTGAGGTTGGAGAACGCGCCAATCTAGAGATTATTGAATGTATGGACAGCAAGGCTTGCATGACTGGGACTGCAGGCAAGTATGCTGGCATGGACAGATATGAGTGCAGAAAGCAGTGGGTCAAGGAACTCGAAGAGGCAGGTTTCCTTGTTAAGACTGAAGACATAAAGATTCCAGTAGGTGAATGCTACAGATGTCATACGCCTATAGAGCCTATGCTATCAGACCAGTGGTTTGTTAAGATGGATGAGCTTGCAAAGCCAGCTATCGAAGTTCTCAAGGGCGGTGAGTTAAAGCTTGTACCAGATAGATTTGATAAGATCTATATGCACTGGCTAGAGGGAATCAGAGACTGGTGTATTTCTAGACAGCTATGGTGGGGTCATAGAATACCTGCATGGTACTGTCAGGACTGCGGAGAAATTGTAGTTAGCGAAGATGATGTTTGCAGCTGCCCTAAGTGCGGAAGCGATAAGCTAGTGCAGGATGAGGATGTACTTGATACATGGTTCTCATCTGCGCTTTGGCCTTTCTCAACACTTGGATGGCCTGATGAAACAGAGGATATAAAGACTTTCTATCCAACAAGCGTTCTTGTAACAGGTTACGATATAATTTTCTTCTGGGTTATCAGAATGGTGTTCTCAGCATGTGAGGCTATGGGAAATAGTCCATTCAAGCATGTTTACATACATGGACTTGTTAGAGATGCTGAAGGCCGCAAGATGAGTAAGTCATTAGGTAACGGAATCGATCCGCTGGAGAAAATCGATGAGTATGGTGCAGACGCTCTAAGATTCATGCTTTCAACTGGTATAACGCCAGGTAATGATATGAGATTTAAGGATGATAAGATTGAGGCAGCAAGAAACTTTGCCAATAAGCTTTGGAACGCATCTCGCTTTGTTATCATGAATATTAAAGATGACGAGGGTAATTTCTTACCTATGGCTGACCTAGATAAGGTTGAGCTAAAGGATGAAGATAAGTGGATATTAGATAAGCTCGTAGAAGCTACAGCTTATGTGAACAATGCTTTTGATAGATTTGATCTTGCACTAGCTGGCCAGAGAGTATACGACCTAATTTGGAGTGAATACTGTGACTGGTATATAGAGCTTGTTAAGAGAAGACTATGGGCTGATGACGAAGCTGACAAGATGCTTGTAAGAGCAGTACTGGTTAAGGCAATGAAGGACATGCTCAAGCTTCTTCATCCATTTATGCCATTTATTACAGAGGAAATCTGGGGATATTTGCCACATACAGATGAAGAATGTGACTCTGAAGGAAAATCAATGCTGATTAGTGCAGCATGGCCTAGCGATGAAGAGCCTAAATATGAAGAAGCAACTACAAGAGTAGAGCTTGCAATGGAAGCTATCAAGGCCATCAGAAATGTAAGAGCTGAGGTAGACGCAGCACCTAGTCGTAAGCTTACAGCAGTTATGGTTGCTGAAGGTGAAGCACTTGAGAACATAAAGTCTTGCGAAAGACACATCAAAGAGCTTGCTAACATAACTGAGATTGCATTTGTTTCAAACAAGGCTGAAGCACCAGATGATGCAATGAGTGCAATTATTACAGGTGTGGAGATTTTGATACCTATGGCTGACTTGATTGACTACAGCGTTGAGGCTGAGAGACTTAAGAAAGAAGTAAAGAGGCTAGAGGGAGAGGTTAAGAGAGCTTCATCAAAGCTATCAAACGAAGGCTTTGTAGCTAAGGCACCAGCAGCTCTCATAGATGCTGAGAAGGCAAAGCTAGCTGACTATGAGCAGCAGCTGGCAAAGGTTAAATCAAATCTAGAAATAGTAATGAGCAAATTAAAGTAATTATAAATTACAGTGAGGGGGTGCTTCAAGTGCCAATTAAGAATAAAGTAATTCTGTTTTACAATCATCGCTCCGGTAACGGAATGTTCAAGAATAACCTTGATAAGATAATCGCAAGGTACCAGGCTGACGGCAAGCTAGTTATTCCAATTAGAGCTGCTGACAACAGTCTTACAAACTTCTTTGAGAGTATGAACAAAGAGACTTACCTAGAAGAGTATTGTCAGGTTCTTGTAGCTGGCGGAGATGGAACTATAAACATTTGCGTAAATGCGATGATAAATAACGAAATTGACCTTCCGCTAGGAATCCTTCCGGCTGGTACAGCAAATGACTTTGCTTACTACTTTGAGATACCTAGCAATATAGATAAGATGCTAGACATTGCACTTGGTGGAAAGTCAACATATGCAGATGTTGGTGTTGTAAACGGAAGATACTTCATCAATGTAGCTGCCATGGGACAGGTTGTCGATGTAAGCCAAAAGACAGATCCGGTTCTAAAAAACTCAATAGGTGTATTAGCTTACTACCTAAAGGGAATCTCAGAACTCACAGATCTTAAGCCGATCAAGGTTAAGCTCACAACGGATAACAAGGTTTATGATGAGAAGATGTATTTCATGGTTGTAATGAACGGAAAGTCTGCAGGTGGATTTAAAATGATTTCGCCAACTTCTGAAATTAATGACGGGCTTCTTGATGTAATTCTCTTTAGACCTATGAATGTATTCGAAATGCCAAAGGTATTTATGAAGATTCTGCAGGGTAAGCATAGCCTTAGCAGAAAGGTTCTGCACTTTAAGACATCTTACCTAAAGATAGAATCAGACATCGACATACCTACGGATATTGATGGAGAACATGGTCAAAAGCTTCCACTCACATTTAGCATTCTTCATAAGAAGCTGAGAATAATGACAGCTGAAGAGGATATGGGTAATAAGTAGAATGGAAAATTCAATCAAAGAAAAAGTTGATGCACAGCCTGCACAAGATATAGATTATGACAAGCTCTTGCAAGCTATTCTTGAGATAGGTGAACAGATGCTCATTGCTGGTGCAGAGGTAAGCAGGGTTGAGGATAGCATAATAAGACTCTGTCAAAGTTATGATTGCTACAAGGTCAATGTATTTATAATTACCTCTAACATGCAGGTGACTATGATTACTCCGCAAGGGAAAATCTGTACTCAGATAAGACGAGTTTATGATTACGGAGTTAACTTTGATAGACTTGACTATCTAAATGATTTGTCTAGAAAGATTTGCAGGGAGAAATATCCAGTAGATCGAATTTATGTAGAGCTTGAGAAGGTTATGAATAGGCCTTCTAGCGGACTTTGCAGAAACATATTTGCTAGTATTTTAGTCAGTGCTGGCTTTGCTGTATTTTTCAGTGGTAGTTTTAGAGATGTGATTTCCGCAGCAATATTAGGAGTTATAATTTCACTCCTAAATAATATCGTGTTTAAGAAAGAAAAGAACCTCTTTGTAAGTAGCATTGCAGTATCTTTTATATCAGGAGTATCTGCATATGCGCTTGTACTTACGCGAATAGGCTCCAATGTGAATATCATAATGATTGCGGGCATAATGATTTTGATTCCAGGAATTGCTATGACCAATGCAATTAGGGATATGCTAACTGGAGATATTGCTACTGGTACACTGAGACTTCTTAACTCAGTGATGATAGCTATTTCTATAGCTTCAGGCTTTGCACTTTCGATTATCTTGGGAGGCAGATTTTTATGATTATACAACTTCTAGCTGCCTTTGTCGGTTCTGTCGGATTCGCAATGCTTCTTAACATGAGAGGAAAGCAGGTAGCATATGCAGGAATAGGCGGAATCATAAGCTGGGGAATTTACCTTTTAGGATATCAGTTTACCGAAAGCTATTTCATAGCAAACTTTGTCGCAGCAGTATTTGTTGCACTTTATGCAGAGATAATGGCTAGAGTTAATAGAGCGCCAGCTACGATATTTTTGACAGCGGCTGCCATACCTTTGATACCAGGCAGAAACCTATATCTAAGCATGTACGGCATAGTTACAGAGGACTATGTAAATGCTAGGATAAATGGAATGACAGCAGTCGTAATAGCCTTGGCAATAGGGCTTGGAATAGTGTTCATAACAGTTATTTTTAAGTTTATAAATCGCTATAATAGCAGGAGGAACAGAAGAAATGTTCGATAAATTTGGAAACGATAGCAATAGATATAACATAGACAACTTTGAGTTTATAGCTAAAACATCACCTAAGGTGGCTGAGTTAATCAAAGGCGAGTATGAGCGCCAAAAAGATAATATTGAGCTCATCGCATCAGAAAACTACTGTTCTGAAGCAGTTCTAGCAGCTTGCGGAAGCTGCCTGTCATGGAAGTATGCTGAGGGATACCCATACGAGAGAACAAGCGGAAACAAAGGCAGATACTACGGCGGAACAAAGTTCGTAGATGAGCTAGAGGAATACTGCTGTAACAAGTGGCGTGAAGTATTCAATACAGACTATCACGTTAATGTACAGCCACATAGCGGATCTCAGGCAAATTTCTCATCATATAAGGTACTCGTTTCACCAGGAGACACTGTACTTGCTATGTCACTTGACAATGGTGGACACCTAACTCATGGTGCATCAGCTAACTTCAGTGGTAAGCTTTACAATGTTGTGTTTTATGATGTAGACGAAAATGGAATAATCGATATGGATGATGTTCGCAGAAAGGCAGAGGAACATAAGCCTAAGATGATTCTCGCTGGTGCATCTGCATACGCTAGAAGAATTGATTTCAAGGCTTTTGCTGATATAGCAAAGTCTGTAGATGCATACTTCATGGTTGACATGGCCCACATTGCTGGCCTTGTTGCAGCAGGAGAGCATGAGTCACCATTTGGACATGCAGATATAGTAACTACAACAACTCATAAGACATTAAGAGGGCCACGTGGAGGCCTTATCTTCTGCAAACCAGAGTTTGCAAAGAAGGTTGATAGTGCGGTATTCCCATATGCTCAGGGTGGTCCGCTAGAGCACATCATTGCTGGTAAGGCGGTTTGTGCTGAAGAGGCTCTAAAACCAGAGTTTAAGGAATATCAGCATCAGGTTGTGCTAAACTGCGCTGCTTTTGCAGATGAATTCATAAAGCTAGGATATAAGGTAGTTACAGGCGGTACTGAAAACCATGTATTCCTATTAGATCTTTCAGATAAGCCATTTAGCGGCAAGGATCTTCAGGATAGACTAGATGAGAATCACATCACCCTAAATAAGAACTGTGTGCCAGGAGATAAGCGTCCGCCACAGGAAGCTAGTGGTGTGCGTGTAGGTACTGCCCCTATGACTTCAAGAGGCTACAAGGAAGAAGACTTCCGTGAAGTTGCACGAAAGATAGATAAAATCATTAAGGAAATGATCCAGGAGCAATAAAATGAGAATTGTTTTAGACGGAATGGGCGGAGACAACGCACCTCAGGTAGTAGTTGAGGGAGCTGTTGCAGCAACAAAAGAAATGCCACACGAAATCGTAATCGTGGGACAGGAAGATGCAATTAATGAATGCCTTAAGAACACAGGTTATACAGGTGACAAGATAAGCGTAGTAAATGCGACTGAAGTTATTACAAACGAAGAAGCACCTGTAAGGGCAGTTAGATCAAAGAAAGATTCTTCGATGGTTAAGGGCATAAATATGGTCAAAGCTGGCGAAGGAGATGTATTTATCTCTGCAGGAAGCACAGGAGCGCTACTTGCAGGTGGACTATTTATTCTTGGAAGAATCCAGGGCATAGATAGACCGTCACTTGCTACAATTTACCCTGTTATAGGATCAGAGCCATCGCTTTTGACAGATGCAGGGGCAAATGCAGAGTGCAAACCTAACAACCTACTTGAGTTTGGAATAATGGGCTCTGTATATATGGAAAAGGTTATAGGAAGAGCTAATCCAAGCGTAGGATTGGTAAATAACGGAAGCGAAGAAAACAAGGGAACTACTTTAACAAAGGCAGCTCACGAGATGCTAAAGAAGAGCCACCTTAACTTCATAGGCAATGTAGAAGCTAGAGAACTTCCAAACGGAGCATGCGATGTAATCGTTGCTGATGGATTTACCGGTAATGCCATCCTAAAGCTTACAGAGGGAATGGGCCTTATGTTCCTAAGAGAGCTAAAGAAGAGATTCTTTACAAGTACTAAGAGCAAAATAGGTGCGCTGTTACTTAAGAAGCAACTTATGGGAATAAAGACTGAGATGAATTACTCCGAATATGGTGGTGCGCCAATTCTTGGAGTTAAGGGTGCTCTACTTAAGATGCACGGAAGCTCAGATGCTCTTGCAGTTAAGCAAACAATTTTGAAGGCGATTCCTTATGTTGAAGGTAAAGTTGTAGAGATTATAGAAAGTTCAGTGCTAGAAATCGAAGACATAGTAACGGCAGAATAGGAGATTCACTTGATAGGGGATATAGAGGTAAAAATTTCATATGAATTTAAAGACAAGAATCTTCTAGCTACAGCACTTACACACAGCTCATATGCAGGACAATTTAATAAGCAAAGCAACGAGAGACTCGAATTTATTGGGGACGGGTTTCTCGATGCTGTAATTGGCTTTGATCTTTTTACAAGACTTGCTGATAATAGCGAAGGTACTCTATCAAAGAGAAGAGCGCAGATTGTTTGCTCAGATAGCCTTGCAGAAATTGGTCTAAAACTTGGAATTGACAAGGAAATTTTACTTGGAAACGGTGAGGAACTAAACAAGGGAAGAGGCAATAAACATATAATTGCGGATGCAGTGGAATCAATAATAGGTGCTGTATATATAGACGGTGGCTTTGAAGAGGCAAAGAAGCTAATTTTAACTTTATTTAAAGATACTATTGATAAGGCGGTTTCAGGACAGCTCAACTTTGATTATAAAACAAGGCTACAGGAACTAGTTCAGAAGAAATATGGTAGCATGCCGATAAAATACATTGTTGTTTCAGAAAGAGGTCCTGAGCATTGCAAGGAGTTTTGCGTTCAGGTCGAAATCAATGATCTTATATATGGTATAGGCACGGGTAATACAAAGAAAGATGCAGAAAAGGCGGCCGCAAAGTATGCCCTTCAGAAAGGCGAGATTTAATGTACTTCAAAAGATTAGAAATGCATGGATTCAAATCATTTGCAGATCCTGTTGTTATTGAGTTTCATGAGGGAATAACCTGCGTTGTCGGTCCTAACGGAAGCGGCAAGAGCAATATAAGTGATGCCATCAGATGGGTACTCGGAGAACAAAGCCCTAAAGCGCTCAGAGGTGGCAAGATGGAAGAAGTTATCTTTGCTGGTACTGCGAGCAGAAAGTCTCGTGGTATGGCAGAGGTTGTACTTGTCATAGACAATTCCAGCGGAATCCTAAATGTAGACTATAACGAGGTAGCAATAACAAGAAGGATGTATCGCTCAGGTGAGAGCGAATATCTTATCAACAACAATCCTTGCAGACTAAGGGATATACGCGAGCTTATCATGGATACAGGTATAGGAGTAGATGGTTACTCTTTAATAGGCCAGGGTAAGATTGCAGATATCGTAAGCACTAAGCCAGAGAGCCGAAGAGAAATCTTTGAGGAAGCGGCTGGTGTTGTAATGTACAAAAATAGAAGAAGCGATGCGGAGAAAAAGCTAGAGTCAACATCGGCTAATCTCGAACGCGTGGATGACATTGTTTCTGAAATTGAGTCTCGTATAGGCCAGCTGAAGGAAGATAGCGAAAAAGCCAAGGAATTTGTAGAACTTAGAGATAAGTATAAGGATTTAGAGATAAATCTTATTTTGAGAAACATTTCTAATATCGAAAAGAATAGCGAAATATATAGGGCAGATATCGCAGGGTTTGAGTCTGAGATATCAAAGGTAAAAGAAGAGAGCGAGGCTCTCATAAATAGATATGAGGAGCTCACAAGCAGAAGAGAGCTTTTAGACAAGCTTTCAGATGAGACTCGCGATAAGATCATGGATGCAGTCCAGAGAATTAATTCTGCTATAAGCGAGGGTAAACTCAGCGAGCAAAGACTGGTCGGAATAGAAAATGAGAGCAATATTATAAACTCAGATATTGCATCAATTAATGAGAGAAAGCTTATTGAGGAAGAATCGCTTTATAGCGCTAGCGAGGAATTTAACTATTTAAGCAAAGAACTCGAAAACGCAAAGCTAATTTTAAATGAGAAAATTGCAAAGTATAATGAGCTAGCATCACGCCAGGCGGAAAAACTCGCAGAGGCTGATGATGGAAAACGTAAGGTATTTGAGCTTCATAACAGAGTTAGCGCAAGTGAGAGTGAATCTAAGGGCTACGAGAACCTCAAGAAGACGCTTCTAAGAAGAAGAGAAGAGTTAGAGGAGCTTAGAGATGAGAATAGCGAAGCAGATAGGCAGATAAGCGATAGTCTAAGTGGTAATCTTCAGGAAATTGAAGAGTGTGAAGCGAGAGCTGAGAAGCTAAAATTAAAGCTTTCCGAGCTAGAGACTAGCATAACAAAGACATCTGCAAACATCAAAGATAAGGAAGAACAGATTGCTAGAGAGCGTCTAGAAGCTGGAAGGATACAGACCAGACTCCATACTATAGAGGAGATGGAGAGCAATTATGAAGGCTATAACCTAGGCGTTAGAGCTTTGATGAAGCAGAATCTAAGCGGAATCAGAGGCGTAACAGCTGAGCTTATGGATGTTCCAAAGGGTTATGAGCTTGCTATTGAAACTGCAATGGGAGCATCGCTTCAGAATGTAATTTGTGAAAATGATGAGGACGCAAAGCGTGCAGTCAAGTTCCTAAAAGAAAATCGTGTAGGAAGAATCACCTTCCTTCCTATAGCATCAATTAAAGCTAGCAAGCAGGCTATAAGCGATAAACTTAAAGACGACAAGGGCTTTTTGGGTATGGCCGTTGATATTATAAAGTTCGACAAAGAGCTTGCAAATATCTATAGCTATCTGCTAGGTAGAGTTGCTATTGTCAAGGACATGGATAGTGCCATAAGACTATCAAAGGTTTCACAGGGGCTAAGATTTGTTACTCCAGAAGGAGAAATCGTAAATGCATCAGGTGCTATCACAGGCGGTGCATATAAGAATAAATCGGCTAATTTGCTTGAGCGTAAGGCTGAGATAAGCGACCTTGAGAAAGGTCTTAATGCATACAAACTCAGCATAGATAAGATGGGCGAGGAATTATCAAAGCTCAAGGCTAAGCAGGCCGATGAAAGAGAAATGTTCAATGATTTAAGTTCTGATTATAGGGAAGCAGACCTAAATCTTAATAGATTAAAGAGCCTGGTAGAGTCAGAAAAGATTAGAGCGGAGGAGCAGTCAAAGAACTTAAAGCGTGTAGAATCAGAGCTTGCTGAAATTGATAAGCAGACCAAGGAAGCTGACGAATTAATTCTAAAACTTAATAATCAAGCTTTAGAGCTGCAGAATGAAATCGGTAAAATTCAGGCAAATACCGAATCAGTTCTTCAGGAAATCGATTCTATCAAAGCTGAAACTGATAAGGCTAGCGAAGGCGTAACAAAGCACAGAATCATATTAAATGAGCTTGAGACAAGGCTAGAAAATAGCGAAGCCGAAAAAAGCAGGATAAAAAGACAGCTTGAGTCTATGGAAGGCCAGCTAAAGGATAAGATGGAGGCCCTTGATAAGCTTAAGCTAGAGAAGGAACTTCTGCTAAATAGCAGAGACAATAAGGAAGTACTCGAAATCTTTGAAAGAGAAAAGCTAGAACTTGAATCAAATCTAGCAGAGGTAAGCGAAGATAGACAGACTGTAATTACTCAGCTTCAGGAGTTCGATGAGAAACAGAAGGATGCTTTAGATAAGCTCAATGGACTAAGAGATAACAAATATCAACTAGACCTAAAGATCAGTAAGAGCGAGGCTCAGCTAGAATCACTGAAGGAAAAGCTATGGGATGAGTTTGAGATAAGCTATGCTCAGGCAATGGACTTCAAAAAAGAGGACTTTATTTACTCACAAGCAGCCAAGGAAGAACGCAGAATCAAAAGTCGTATGAGAGAGCTTGGCGATGTAAATATTGGAGCCATAGCTGAATACGAACAGGTTTCAGAGCGTTATGAATTCCTGACATCTCAGAGAAACGATATAAATGCAGCTAAGGAAGAGCTTCTAAAAATCATCTCAGATATGGATAAGACCATAAGGAGAAGATTTAAAGATAACTTTGATAAGGTGGTTGTTAACTTTGAGGAGATATTCAAGTCTCTGTTTGGCGGTGGATATGCAGAGTTAAGGCTAGAAGATGAGAATAATCCGTTAACAAGCGGAATCGAGATTATCGCTCAGCCACCAGGAAAGAAACTTCAAAATATTAATTTGATGTCAGGTGGAGAAAAAACTATGACTGCAATAGCACTGATGTTTGCAGTTCTTAAGACTAAACCTACACCATTTTGCATACTTGATGAGGTAGAAGCTGCGCTTGACGATAGTAATATTGATAGATTTGCAGAATATCTTAAAAACTTTAAGGAAATACAGTTTACACTTGTAACTCACCAAAAGGCGACGATGGAGCACGCGGACGTACTATATGGCGTAACCATGCCGGAGCACGGAATATCTAAGGTGCTAAGTCTTAGACTAGGCGATGATTTTGATATAGAGTAAGGAGGAAAGATGGCAATCTTAGGAGGAAAGAAAAAAGGTTTTTTCGGAAAACTTTCCGAGAGAATAAGCGATACTCTGATGTCGCGCGCAACGGTAGATGAGGAGATGCTCGAAGAGCTAGAAGAGATTCTCATAACCTCAGATATCGGAATGGATACGACAATGAGGATAATGCAGGACCTCCGTGACCATATCCAGATTAACCATATAACTAGACCTGAAAGAGTTAAGGATGCACTTACAAATGTAATGACACTTATTCTCAACAAAGGAGATAGATGTAAGCTAAGCGATAAGACGCCGCTTATTATCCTTGTAATTGGAATAAATGGTGGAGGAAAGACTACCTCAATTGCTAAGCTTGGAAATATGCTCAAGAATCAGGGTAAGAGCGTTATGTTTGCAGCTGCAGATACATTTAGAGCTGCAGCCTCTGAACAGCTAAAAATTTGGGGAGATAGAATCGGTGTAAACACCGTTATGCATCAGGAAGGCGCAGACCCATCTGCAGTTATATATGATGCAATTCAGTCTGCAAAGGCAAGAAATATAGATGTTCTCATATGCGATACAGCTGGAAGACTTCAGACAAAGAAGAACCTCATGAATGAGCTTGAGAAAATGAACAAGGTTATTTCGAGAGAATTTCCTGAAGCAGACAGGGAAACGCTGCTTGTGCTTGATGCTACAAATGGTAAGAATGCCATTTCACAGGCTAAGGAATTTAATGATGTTGCCGAAATCACAGGTCTAATTATAACAAAGCTTGATGGAACAGCTAAGGGCGGCATTGCTATAAGCATTACAGATGAATTTAAGATGCCTATAAAGTTTATTGGAGTAGGCGAAGGTTTAGATGATCTTAAGCCTTTTGATGCGAGAGAGTTTGCAGGAGGTATTTTTGATGAGTAGACCTATTGTTGCCGTTGTAGGCAGACCGAATGTTGGTAAATCGACGTTCTTTAATAAAATAGTCGGCAGAAGAGTTTCAATAGTCGAGGACACTCCAGGCGTTACACGTGACCGTATTTACGCAGAAGCTGAATGGAATGGAATTGGCTTTGATCTTATAGATACTGGAGGTATAGAGCCAGATAGCAAGGATATAATTCTTTCACAGATGCGTGAGCAGGCGCAGATGGCCATGGATATGGCTGATGTAATTCTTTTCATTGTAGATGGTAAGGATGGTATCACTACAGCTGATGAAGAAGTTGCCACCATGCTTAGAAGAACAGGAAAGAAGATTATTCTGCTCGTAAATAAGATAGATAATCCTCGCAAGATTCCTGATAACTTCTATGATTTCTATACTTTAGGACTTGGTGAGCCTATTCCTATTTCTTCAGTAAATATGCTTAATCTAGGTGATGTTCTTGATGATATAGTTAAGTCATTCCCTGAGAACAAGTACGAAGAAACCGATGATATCAAGGTTTCTGTAATAGGAAAGCCAAATGTAGGAAAGTCATCACTGATAAATGCGTTAGTTGACGATAACAGGGTTATAGTTTCGCCAATTGCAGGAACGACTAGAGATGCTATAGATACACCCTTTGAATGGGAGGGCGATAAATACCTCCTAATTGATACTGCTGGTATCAGAAGAAAGAGTAGAGTAAACGAAGATATTGAGCGCTACAGTGTAATTAGATCTATTGCAGCCATAGAAAGATGTGATGTTTGTCTTCTTCTGATTGATGCTGAGGAAGGTCTTACAGAGCAGGATAAGAAAATTGCAGGTGAGGCGCACGAGGCTGGTAAGGGAATTGTTGTTGTAGTAAATAAGTGGGACCTTATCCATAAGGAAACAAATACGATGCGCGATTATAGGCGCAAGATAGAGGCGGAGCTTCTTTTTATGTCCTATGCACCCATTGTATTTATTTCAGCGCTCAAAAAGGAAAGACTCAGTGAGGTTATGGCAATGGTTAAGTTTGTTGCCGAAAAACGTGCTCTCAGAGTTCCTACGGGACAGCTGAATAGCTTGATTGCAGATGCTGTTTTGATGAATCAGCCGCCAGCTGATAAGGGTAGAAGACTTAAGGTATACTATGCAAGCCAGATTGGTGTAAAACCACCGCTATTTGCATTTTCAATAAACGATAGAGAACTTATGCACTTCTCATATGCTAGATATCTTGAGAATAAGATAAGGGCAGCCTTTGGTTTTGAGGGTACATCTATAAAGTTCTTGTTTAGAGAAAGAGGAGAAAAGGAGTAGGAATGATCAGCGTAAAATTTGTTATCTTACTTTTGATAGCCTATATGCTAGGCAATATATCGCCTTCCACAATCCTTGCTAAGGCAAAGGGGATAGACATCAAGAAAGCAGGAAGCGGCAACGCAGGTACAACGAATGCTCTTAGAGTTCTCGGTGCAAAGGCAGCTGTTATTACTCTAGTTATAGACATAGGCAAGGGATTTTTAGCGGTATTCATCGCGGGAAGGTTCCTAGATCCAATGCAGGTATCATTCTGCGCACTAGCAGTATTTCTAGGACATGTTTGGCCGTTATTGCTGAAATTTAAGGGAGGAAAAGGAGTTGCTACAGCCTTTGGAGCGCTACTTGCACTGAACTGGCAGCTCGCTTTGATATGCCTAGGCATAGTTGTACTAGTTGTATTAGTGACAAGAATGGTTTCACTAGGTTCTGTAACGGCAGCTCTTGCATTCCCATTTTTAGCATACTTTATGGAAAAGGAATTTCTTCCTGCTGGTATTTGCATGGCTCTTATTTTGATATTCAAGCACAGAGCTAATATAGCTAGAATTCTATCTGGAAACGAGAGTAAGCTGAGCTTTAAGAAAAAGGAGAATAAGGTTGAATAAGGTGATAGATACAAAGATTACAGTAGTTGGATTCGGAAGTTGGGGAACAGCGTTAACCGTTCTTTTAGCAAATAAAGGCTACGATGTCAAAGTTACGGCAAGAAATATTGACCACATTGCTGAGGTAGAATATCTTAAATTAAATATTAGATATTTGCCACAGGTTAGAATACCTGATAGCGTAAAGTTTGAAAATAAGCTTAACGAAGCAGTAGAGGATGCTGATATTATTTTGTTTGCGGTTCCAGCTCAGCATTTTGCTAATACGTTAAAGAAGGCAGTTGGATCAATTTCTGAGGATGCAATAATTGTAAACGTTGCAAAGGGTATAGATATGAACAGCCTCAAGAGGCTTTCAGAGCTAGCAGAAGAAATCGCACCAAAGAACAGCTATGTTGCACTTTCTGGTCCATCACATGCAGAAGAGGTTGGTAGAAATATGCCAGCAGGAGTTGTAGCTGCATCTAAGGACAATGAGGCTGCGCTTAAGGTTCAGGAAGTTTTCATGAACGACAGATTCAGAGTATATACTCACGATGATATTATCGGTGTTGAGCTTGGCGGTGCACTTAAGAATATCATGGCTATCGGTGCAGGAATATCTGATGGTCTTGGCTATGGAGATAGTGCAAAGGCAGCTATGATGACAAGAGGAATCGCTGAGATTGCAAGGCTAGGAATGAGCCTCGGAGCAAAGCAGGAAACCTTTGCAGGACTCAGTGGTATAGGAGATCTTATCGTAACGTGTACAAGTAACCACTCAAGAAATAGACGATGTGGACTTTTGATAGGCCAGGGAATGAGCCCAGCAGAAGCTGCCGATAGCATAGGAATGGTTGTCGAGGGAATAAGCACATGTGAAGCAGCGTATAAGCTTGCTAAATCTATGGGTGTAGATATGCCTATTACCGAGATGATTCATGCCTGCTTATGCGGCGAAATCAATGCAAAGGAAGCTATCGATGTCCTAATGACACGTAGCCCAAAAGACGAAAGAAAATAACTAGGAGGACAGATGTCCAGAACATTTCATATAACAACATTTGGCTGTCAGATGAACGAGCATGACTCGGAGGTTATCGACGGTCTTCTTACAGAAAGAGGATTTTCAAGCGTCAAAGAGCGAAAAGATGCCTCTATAGTAATTATAAATACATGTAGTGTCAGAGATAATGCTGATAAGCGTTTCTTTGGAACACTAGGACAGCTCAAAAAGAGAAAAGAAAGCGACCCGTCGTTTATCGTATGTGTCTGTGGATGCATGATGCAGCAGCAGAGAGTTGTCGATACTATAAAAACTAAGTACCCATGGGTAGATGTAATCTTTGGTACAAACAGCATTCACCATATTCCAGAGTTAATCGAAAAGGTTGCAATCGAAAAGGAGAAGGTTGTTGATATCATTGAAAACACAGAGGAAATAGTCGAGGGGCTCCCAGCTAAGAGACTATTTGATCACAAAGCACTAGTAAACATCATGTTTGGATGTAATAATTTCTGTACCTACTGCATAGTTCCATACACAAGGGGACGTGAAAAGAGCAGAGCGCCTGAGGCCATAGTAACTGAGGTAAAAGGCCTAGTTGCAGATGGAGTTAAGGAAATTATGCTCCTTGGTCAAAATGTTAACTCATATGACGGTAATGGAACTAGCTTTGCTGAACTTCTCAAAATGTTAAACGATGTAGATGGGCTTGAGCGTATACGCTTTATGACATCAAATCCAAAGGATCTTTCAGATGAACTAATCGAAGCCTTTGCAGTCTGTGATAAGCTTTGTAAGAACCTGCATCTGCCAATACAGTCGGGCAGCAATAGGGTTCTAAAGAGAATGAATAGAAAGTATACAAGAGAGGACTACCTTAAGCTCATAGAAAAGCTTAGAAAGACGGTTCCTGATATCACACTTTCCACTGATATAATAGTAGGCTTTCCTGGAGAGACAAACGAGGACTTTGAAGAAACTCTAAGTATTGTCAAAGAAGTTGAGTATGATTCAGCATTCACCTTCATTTATTCTATAAGAAAAGGAACACCTGCAGAAAAGTTTGAAGATCAAATCGAGGAAAGCGAAAAGCATAGGAGATTTGACCTTCTTGTAAGTGCTGTAAACGAAATAAGTGAAAAGAAGAACAAGGTATATCAGGACAGAGTTGAAAAAGTTCTAGTAGATGGTGTAAGCAAGAACGATAAGTCAACGCTCACAGGCAGAACTGATGGATTTAAGCTAGTAAATTTTGCTGGAAAGAAGGAAATGATAGGAAGCATAGTAGATGTTAAGATTACGGATGCTAAGACATTCAGTCTCTTTGGTGAAGTTGTAGAACATTAAATGGAGAAATAATATGAAGATAAACCAAAACCAATTAAATTCAGCGGTTCTGATTGTTGCACTTGTAGTAGTACTCAATCTTTTGCAGGGAAACAATGCATTTAGCATGGATATGATTGTTACAAAGCTATATATGCTTCCTGGAATAATAATAGGACTTACACTACATGAGTTTTCTCATGCGATGGTATCATATAGGCTTGGGGACCCAACTCCAAAGGAACAGGGAAGAATAACGGTAAATCCGCTTAAGCATATTGATCCAATCGGATTTGTAGCACTTATAATGGCAGGATTCGGATGGGGCATACCAGTACAGATAAATCCAAACTATTATAAGAAGAAAAGATTAGGCGAGGCTCTTGTAGCAGTTGCAGGTGTAACTATGAATCTAATAATTGCACTTGTATTTGCACTCTTGCTTAAGCTTTTGTATTCAAGTGGACTGGCTGCAGGATCTAATCAACCTATACATGTAATAACTATGATGCTACAGTATGGCATTTTGATAAATATCATGCTTATGATTTTTAATTTGCTTCCAATCCCACCACTAGATGGATTTAATTTTGTAACGCAAATATTTAAGCTTGACAAATATTCATGGTGGTACCAGTTCTACCGTCTTGGTACATTTATATTGCTAGGATTAATTTTGCTAAATGTACTTGATATAGTAATTAATCCACTAATATACGGATTGTTTAATGCAATAATGGGCATAGTGTAAATCGCTAAAAGCCTATAATTTCAAAGCTAAATATAATTAGAAAAAAAATATTAGCACTCACTGTTAAAGAGTGCTAATATTTTGTTGCTTTTTGAAATAAAGTGGTATACAATATAAGTAACGAAGATAAAAATCAAGGAGGTATAACCATGAATATCGAAAAATACACACAGAACGCGCAGGCTACTATTGTTGAAGGACAGCGCATTGCAATCGAAAATGGTAATCCAAGTCTTGAACCTGAGCATATAAATCTAGCTTTGCTACAGCAGAGCGATGGCCTAATCCCAAGGCTTCTAAAATACATGGAGATAGACGCTAATTCAGTTGAGAAAGCTGTTTCTGAGCTTGTCGATAAGCTACCAAAGGTTAGTGGAGGACAGATTTATGCTTCACAGCGTCTAAATTCACTACTAGCTGAAAGTGAAAAGGAAGCAGAGCGTTTCAAGGATGATTATGTGAGTGTTGAACATATTTATCTAGCTTTGTTAAATGAGAGAAAGAGCCCATTCAATGAAGTTTGTAAGAAATTTGGAATAAGTAAGGAGGGCTTCCTAGAGGCTTTGACCAAGGTCAGAGGGAATCAGCGAGTTACTAGCCAAAACCCTGAGGACAATTATGAGGCTCTAGAGAAATACGGTCAGGATTTAGTTGAGCTAGCCAGAAAGGGTAAACTTGATCCAGTAATCGGAAGAGATAGCGAGATTAGACATGCTATACAGATTCTATCTCGCCGTACTAAGAATAATCCTGTTTTGATCGGTGAGCCTGGTGTTGGTAAGACTGCTGTTGTAGAGGGTCTTGCACAGAGAATTCTCAAGGGAGATGTTCCAGAGGGTCTAAAAGACAAAACAATATTTGCACTTGATATGGGTGCGCTTATTGCTGGTGCTAAGTTTAGAGGTGAATTTGAGGAAAGACTCAAGGCAGTTCTAAATGAGGTGGAAAAATCAGAAGGAAGAATTATCCTATTTATAGACGAGATTCATACAATTGTCGGTGCAGGAAAAACTGAAGGCTCTATGGATGCTGGAAATCTCCTAAAGCCAAAGCTTGCAAGAGGTGAACTTCACTGCATAGGTGCTACAACTTTGACAGAGTATAGAAAGTACATAGAAAAGGATGCTGCACTTGAGAGAAGATTCCAAAAGGTAATGGTTGATCAGCCAGATATTAATGATACTATTTCTATTTTGAGAGGACTTAAAGAACGTTTCGAAATTCACCACGGCGTAAGAATTACGGATAATGCTCTTATTGCATGTGCAACTCTATCAGATAGATATATCACAGATAGATTCTTGCCAGATAAGGCTATAGACTTGATGGACGAGGCTGCGTCACGTATCAGAACTGAAATAGATAGCATGCCATCAGAGCTTGATCAGATTTCGAGAAAAATAATGCAGCTTCAGATTGAGAAGCAGGCCCTTCTAAAGGAAACTGATAAGGCATCAAAGGCAAGACTTGAGGCACTTGAGAAAGAATTAAGTGAGCTCAACAGTGAGAGTGCAACTCTTAGAACTCAGTGGGAGACTGAGAAGAAAAAAATCACTGATTCTAAGCAAACAAAGCAGGATATCGAAGAGCTAAAGCATCGCATCGAGGAAGCTGAGCGAGCATATGATCTTGAGACACTTGCAAAGCTTAAATACGGCGAACTTCCAGCACTCGAGAAAAAGCTAGAGGAGGAAAAGCAGGCTCTTGCAGATAAGAGTGAGGATAGACTCCTAAAGGAAGAGGTCGACGTTGAGGAAATAGCTGAAGTAGTATCACAGTGGACAGGTATTCCTGTATCAAAGCTAGTTGAAAGCGAAAGAGAAAAACTTCTAAAGCTTCCTGAAATCCTTCACAAGAGAGTTATAGGTCAGGATGAGGCAGTAGTTGCAGTTTCTGATGCTATACTAAGAGCACGTGCTGGTCTTAAGGATGAAAATAGACCTATAGGTTCATTTATCTTTATGGGTCCTACAGGTGTTGGTAAGACTGAGCTTGCTAAGGCACTTTCTGAGGCACTCTTTGACACCGAAAAGAATATGATAAGAATTGACATGTCTGAGTACATGGAAAAACACAGTGTTTCTAGACTTGTTGGAGCGCCTCCAGGATATGTGGGCTACGATGAAGGCGGACAGCTGACTGAAGCAGTTAGAAGAAGACCTTACAGTGTAATACTCTTTGATGAGATAGAAAAAGCGCATCCTGATGTATTTAACATCTTGCTTCAGCTTCTAGATGACGGAAGATTGACTGATAATCAGGGAAGAACTGTAGACTTCAAGAATACAATCATCATCCTTACATCAAATATCGGTAGCCGTGAGCTCATCGATAGAATCGAAGAAGGTGGCCAGATTTCTGAGGAAGTAAAGGAAGATGTAATAAGCAAGCTTCATAGCTTCTTCAGACCTGAGTTTATAAACAGAATCGATGATACAATCGTGTTCACACCACTAAATAAGGATCAGATAGGTAGAATCATAGAGATTGCACTTGTATCTATTCAGAAGAGACTTTCTGAGAGAAATATCAAGCTTGTTCTAAGCGAAGCAGGAAAGGACTATATCTGTGACAATGCTTATAGCCCAGAGTTTGGTGCAAGACCTGTAAAGAGATTCATGCAAAAGTATGTTGAGACAAAGCTTGCTGAAGCACTGATTAAGGGTGAAATCGCTGATGGAAACACAGTTGAGATTACATCAAAAGGTGAAGGAATTGAGCTAGAAATTAAATAATTAAACAGCGAAAGCTGGATATACCCTCTAAGCTATAGTGATATGTACCCTCTTTACTGGACAACCAGTAAGGAGGGTATTTTTATGCGTTAC
>ERZ773233.85-NODE-85-length-76340-cov-12.961172_pt1 | contig 76340 bp, 91 predicted proteins | sample MGYA00580991_ERZ773233 | MGnify/ENA primary metagenome ERZ773233 (study PRJEB29015, sample SAMEA2738178) | human oral metagenome | biome: human oral; feature: human-associated habitat; material: saliva | place: China | collected 2161 ...
CGAGATAGTTTCTTCTCAACTGGTACAGGAACTTCCTTATATTCTTTCTTTGTTGCTCGCAGGCTGTCATTACTTGCCTTGTAACGGTCTATCTGTCGTTGAAGTGTAAGATTATCCTGCGTGGCGTGCCAGCGGTCACGATAGCGAATTATCAACTTTTCTTTGATGTTGCCTTGCTCGTCCTTGATGATTACCACGCTGTCATGGATAGCAACACTGTCACGAATATTTATCACCTGTCGAACAACAAGGCTATCCTTGATATGCACGCTATCCTTCCTCGCTATATAGACCGTATCGGTGCGCACGCTCTGTAAAGGAACATACGTACGGTGCGAGCAGCTTGTGAAGCAGAGTGCCGTAAGCGCAAGCAAGCCAATGATTGTCAGCATAGAATACAAGTAGAATTTTACTTGTTTTTCGTAATCCATATTGTTCATATCCTTATACATTTAATGTGAAACATTGCCTTCTCTGGCGTCCGTCAGCAGTCTTATACCCCACGTGAACCCACCGTGCGGTCTTGGACTTTTCAATGATAATCTGGTCAAAGCCGTAGCCTTTCTTTGAAAACTCCTTTACAAAGAAGTTCTCAAATTCTTTCTGAGCACCATTGATAGGCTGTAAATCTGCTGCATAGCCCTCGACGTGTGCAGAGTTCTTCGCCCCTCCTACAGCCTTGTTTAGCTCAGGCGAGCGATAGCCGCTTGACACCTGAATGGCAGGGTTGCCGAGCTTGTGAGCCTCGCAATATTTCTCCCATTCCGCACGAATATTCTCTAACAGAGTAATCGTCTCTGTCAGGTGAACTTTCACAATAGAAGGAGGGTTATTGTTTATCTTGAGTTGTTCAGCGGTGCTGGACTGTACCAGCTCCGCTATTGTAAAGTTTGCCATACTATTCTTCTATTTTTTGATTTATTTTTTTATCTTCGCCAATGTAGTCAGCTACATACTGAATGACTTTCTTTGCATCTCTATCTGAAGCTGCACTGACTACTGATTGAATGATGCGCTGCATATCAGCAGCAGTACTCTTTCTCTCTCTTGCATGTTCAATGAGGCTCTTTGTTTCAATAATGAGCAAGGCAGCAGAGAAAAGCAATGTACAGATAGGGAAAGTTTTTACTCCTATCACAGAACAAGAGGTAAAAATCACGACATCGATAATCAAGGCGATAAGGAGAAATCGCCAATACTCACCAATCTTGCCAAGCGTCTTGCGCATAAGGTGAGATGTTAAAGGCTTCTTCAATTTGTTTTGGGTATAGACCCTGTCCCATAGGTCGATAAATGCTGCGCTGATAACCAAAGCCCACATAACAACACACGTTACAAGATGCGTAGCAATAGAGCGAATAAACTCAGGCGAAAGCTGTAATTCAATTATATCCATACGAACACCTCCTTTACAATAAGAAAAGAAAAACACCCACAATCGCACCAAGCATACCTGCACAGACGTCAAGCCAATCGAACTGTTCCTTCCTGTAGTAGTGATCAACACTCTCTTTTCCTACCATGACTAAAAATGCTGGTACTAATGCAAAGATTAAGTACGCATTAACAGCGTGTAAAGCCTTGCACGCAATCATCGAAACAACAAGACCAGCAAACATGTGCAGATACTTATCGCTACCAATGGATGCGAGTCGTCCGAAAATCCTGTAAACACAATCTAAAAAACTTTTCATATTCAATTATATATTAGTTAATTACCAATCAAAATCAATACCAGCCGTATAGAATACGCCTGCACCAAGATTATCATTACTCTTCTCAGGAGTTAACCAATGTGGATTTACGTACATATATTCAAACACATACCCACCTTCAAACTTACGAAGTTCTCGATGGTCAAAAATGTACACAGCTTGACTATCATTGCCATTAATAACCGTCCACTGCTTGCCATATCCCATCCCAAAAAATTCATAACAGAAATTCTTAGTACCATTGAATATAATAACATCAATAGGGACACCTACTGGAAGTTCATCAAAATAGGTTTGCGAACCCTTTTGAGCCTTTGGATTATCAATATCCAAAATCTCTCCAGATTCACCCCCGAAGCCAGGAGAATACATTGGGATTCTATAATAATTAATGTGTCTACCATTTATAATTATATGGTTAAAAGTTAACATTATACGAATACCATTTTCAATATGCCCATCATTATAAACAAACATTTCCTCGTCCCTTATAACCGCACATACTCTTGACTTATGCCCGAACTGACTGTTACAATAAATGTTAGTTGCATAAAAATTATGGAAACGCTTACGAATATCACCCGTTGTTTCGCCCAACATTCCAAAATCACCTGTAAAAGCCATATAGCCTTTATTTCCCATAGTCCCGAATGTAATGCCACCAACCTTATTAGTACCATCAAGGCAATCTAACGAAGTAAACGAGCCACTTGTGCCTTTGAGTGTACCCTCAAATGTACTATCACCAGTAACGGTGATATTTTTAAAAGTAGCTCCTTCCGCATCGATAGTCTGCGCCTTGATACCTTTAGCGACTATTTCCTTTGCATCAATAAAATAAGCATTAAGCTTTTCACCATCAGTAAAGAAAGGAACATTGCCAGTTGTTGTTCTTACCTTGAAACGGTCTGCAACAATATCAAAAGTGCTATTCTCACCATTAAGAGTGAATCCGACACGCTTAAGACCTGTCCGCAAGTCTGTCACAACGGCTGAGATTGACTTATCACCAACCTTCAATGAGGTTTCAAACTGCTTCGTAGTAAACTCCTGTGCTGCCTGCCAATCCTCGATGTTGAACTCTTCGCCTGCTGCCTTGGGACGAACACATACGAGTAAGTCGTTTTTATACTCTTCTAAGGTAGCATTGCTCCATTGGTCGCCCTTGTCATATGGCGGAACAGGCCGTTCTTGCACGAACATCCTACGCTTACCATCTGCCGTGTCTTGTGCGTGCTTAGCTGCTTCAAGCGACTTCAACACGTCAGCGTCCGTTATCTCCTTCCAACCGTAAGACCCATCTTGATTTTTCTCGAATGAATACGCCCTACCGCCACCCGTCTCTGTATAGCTTCGATTATAGTAGATGTCATGCAGGTGCATCTTCTTTGTAGCTTCGTCCGCCCACTCGTTAGCAGGTTCAGTGGTGAGCGTTGGAACCACGTCACCAAACCAAATAAAAAGTTGTTTATCTGACTGCTGCATAACCGAGCTAATACGTCCCTGCATAGACTCTAAGAAGTCTTGCAGGCGGATATACTCACTACGCTTAGCAGGGTTCTCGACCCTTATCTCGAAGTTCTGCTTATCGAATAAGAAGATAGGATGAGGAAGGATAAAGGAATTGATACCCTTTATAATTTTAAAGTAAGGCGCACCCTCGCCAGCTGCTGATTGTATGATAGCACTCTGTCTTTCTTCATCAGTGAGGTGACCTAATTGCACAACCTCGTCACCCACTTGAGGAGTATCGCTACCACTTGCGTAGTCATCTACATTTGTATTGTCTGCAATATCCACGTAATCCGTACCGACTTTTACGACACGCCTATGCCAGTAGTGATTAGACAGCTGACCGCCAGCATCTATCAAGTTGAATGTCTCACACAATGCAAGGTCATTCTTACGCATAGAGTTGTAAACTCTTCGCCCATCACTATCCTGCTGAACAAAATAACAACGCCAAGCACCAGCAACCTTCTCAATACGTGAGATGACAAAGCTGCCAGCAGAGTTTACCACCTTGCCCTTGATGTGCGAGGTCTTCATAATCTCTACCTCTTCTGCTGTCAGCTTCTTTCGTGCGTGAATGTAGTCAGTATCAATATGCCAACTTCCTTGTTCGTCGCGATAAATGCCAGCCCCACGAAGATCTTTCTCAAAGTCATCGCCAAAATGAACGCCATTAAGAAAAGTAAGTATAGAAGAAACCCTATCATCAATATCCTTACGGACATATCGAGCATCAGAATTACCAAAAAGATAGTCAGGCGTAACCACGTCGACACGAGAGTTTTTCGGAGTGTCATCATTAGCTATACCCGTCAAAGTCTCTCCACCGAGAATAAGGTTCTTCACGGTCGCATACTTAGCCTCGATATTATCGAACGCGGCACGAACAATAGCCTTCAAGAAAGTCACCGTGTCATCAACAGCATTGTATATCCACCAAGTATTATCACCGCCAGCAGCGATAGCTTCGTCAGAAGCCAATTTACCGGTATCAACGCGTTGTGTCCACGTTCTGTTTTGCAACACACCGCCAACAACCGAAGGACTGATAACACCACCGAGGAAGATGTAATAATAATCTTCAGAGCCAAGCTGAACTTCGGTCGCTGACTTACCATAAATATCAACACGCTCAGAAGGGAACACAATCAATGCCGTGCCATTCTCTTGCTGCTTGCGGGGGATAGCAGCATAGACATATTTCTCGGTCGTAGAATTGAAATAAGTTGGGTTGGCTATCAAATTCCAACGGCGATAGTTATGTCCTGCATCATAGCCCAATCCGTCTATGTTACGCATATAGCACATTATCATAGCACCACTGGCTACATTTGCCTGAATATAGTCAGCATCACCCATAGCATTAAGCGTTATACTCAATGCCGTGGAACTAATCCAATAATTACTTGCGCTTGCTTCTGTCATATTTTATCATTGTTTTATGCAAAGATAAAATAGACGTAAGAAATGTGTAGGACAGAATTATTTAGGGACAGACAAAATAAGACTAATATAAAGAAGAGTGAATATACCCACAAAACGTAAAGTATATACTTTAACACAATAAAGTATATACCTTATGATGCTAAAGTATATACTTTACGTATTAAGATTAAATAGGGTAGGAGAGGACACTTACCCTATTCAACTAAATTCAGGCGAACCATTAATATCAAACTGTACAGAGAAATGAACCTCACGCATAGAACCATCTGCACGATTGACACCCGTCACAGTTTCTTCTGGTACGATGTGACAAGGGATAAACACCGTTCCTACCTTTATCCAAACTGCCGAAGTCATAAGAAACTCGTGAAGAAACCACGCTTGCATTGCAGGACTGACAGGTCCACTTGATAGTTTCCACCTTTCATAATCATTCTGTTTCGTAATTAAACCACGTGAAAAGTTACCAAACGTTTCCTGCACTGAACGAATATAAGTTTCACTCGTAATATTCATCTCTACCGACCGAAGCGAAAGAAGAGAAATGCTCTCAAGACATCCCAAGCCATTCACAAAGCGAAATTCAAGACGATCAGGCGAAGAACTATTCAAAGCGTAGAAATCACGTCCGCCTATCGTTTGCATACCAGCTGTTGTTACAGGGAAAACAGCAGAAGAGGGGCCAGTCGTGACATTACCCAACGACACAGGAGTAGGGAAAGACTGAGGAACAACAACAGACTCTCCAACAGAAACTATTTCATACTCAGACTTAGGTTTTCGAGAGAAATGCTGTGCGGTACTATTCCCATCACTAAAGAGCCTTTCTAAGTCGGTCTTAGCACCAAAGAGAGCATTACCACCTTCATTACTTATTTCCTCCGTCTGATGAACCTCACCATTTTGCATATACTCATCATAAGCAGAAAGTGAATATTTTACGAACGGATAAGCCGTAGGCGGGATAGGTTCGTACTGATAGCGGTCGGCAACAGCCTGAAGAGCAGAAGAAATATCTAATTCAACGATTTCGCCTTCATTAACAGGAGTAGAAACCTGCGTAATAGTCCAATCAGTATCGGTACTAAGAGCTGCTTTTACCTTTATGACAACCCTATGGAAAGAAATTATACCCGTAAGTAAAGCAGCCGTTACCTTATAAGTAATAGGCGAACCAATGTGCGGTGAGCCAGATTTTAAAACGAGATTAGAAGCCATGTTGTTCTCTAATTATGTTTGTAATAACACTAACAATAGTTCCAATAGAACGGTCCTGTTGGAATCGAGACGGGTCAATAAAAATGTTAAAACGAGTTTCACCGTCCATCACAAACTCCAAAAGATCCATACTGGAGAATCCAAGGTCTTTTGTCAAATCAGTTCTATCATCCAACAAGTACTTAGGACCAAACAATCGATTCAAGTAGCTGTAAATAAAATATTCAACCTCACTCTTCATAATCATAATGCGTAAAATTCTATTTCAATATCCTTTATACCCTCTTTTGCTGAAAGAGAGTAAGACACCTTATTTATATAACCAGTAACCCCATTAATACGATAACGCTGAAGCCAATGGCTCGGTATATCAGCAATAGCCGCTGGAGTAGCTAACAAACGGATGCGATATTTCTTTCGATTAAGAAGGAAATAAGCAAACTCCGACATAAAAGTATCAAACAATCCACGTGTGCGAATCTTAGTCTCAACCGTTCCATTCTCGTTCATAATATCAGGATTACACAGAGGCACAGGCGACCAATCTGGCTGTTTGAAAGCTCGGATTTTCAGAGAAAACCTCTCTTCATTTCCCACGCCAGGTTGCACACCATTATAATCAAACTCGTTACCCATCATATCTATAGAGTCGGAGGTTAGAGCATATTGACCAGCCACAGTTCGCCACTTACTGTTTCCAAAACCATCATAATCGAAAGAATATTTTTCAATCGTAGAGTCAATACCACCACCACGCATAATAGCAATAGAAAGTCCCCAGTCGTGCGATTGCAAGGGAGAGTTGCCATCTTCTGTTTTTGTAGTGTCATAACTCTCACGCAAACGAAGTTCCTCTGTCAGATAGAAATCAGCCCAAGAAGTAGACAATAGATTACGAATTTTCTGTAAGACAAACTCATGTTCCATTTCCTCATCTATAAAAGCCGATAAAATAGGCTGCCTACGCTTTGCATTGATGTTTGAAACAGAACCACGTCGTCCTTTTTCATCAACACCTGTAGCAGAACCAGAGGCAAGAGCGATTTCATTCTGATAGTTTACGTCATTAAAAACCATCGGGGTAAACTCACTACTAAACTCCTGAACAAAGTCTTCATTCATCTTAGAGCAATCGCCTAATTCAACGCCTTTGAAAGCACCAACCTCAAATAATGCAGGATGTAAAGAGTTAGCATCCTTAGCTTCACTGTCTACCTTTACACGATAAGCGTTACCTGTCGTTTTATCAACATAAACGTTCATATCAGAAGATGATAAAGCTTTGAAAATCTGACCATAGACTTTGTTAGTCACAGTTCTTGAACGTGGATACTCAATATAGTCGTAATCAGTATTATAGTCTTTCTTATTCTGTTTGATATTCTGTCGTTGTTCCTTTGTATCACTCTCTGCTGAATAACACATACGAACTCCAGTTATTTTCTCGTTAACCTTACGCATAGAAATAACCTTACAAGGAAGATCTATCGGTTGCGCCTGATCACGAAAGACTTTACGAAGCAAATAAGCCGTTACCTTCTTCTGCTCATAATCATAATAGAACTTAATACCAAAACTGTTCTCTAAAGACTTAATGACTGTACTAACACTCTCCTTTGGGAAATTCTCACTATTTGCGTACATAGCGAGAATATTACCAGATACTTTATGTGTCTTAGCCTTTGACTCAATAGAGATTGATTGAATAGAGCCATCACCAACAGAGAAGGTCATAGATTCACCATTATCACCGTAACGAACAGTAAAACTGGAAACGTCCTTAGATTCTTCATCCTCAAACTTTAATCTACCACCGCAACCACGACTATCCAACCACTCGTTTATATCATCTATATTTGTGAAGAAAGGATTAGCATCCTCATGTTGCGGAGGTGTAGTAGCCCATTTTTTAACAGGAGATGTCACTGTATTATCACTTGGTGCATATTGATGCTCAATAGACGCAATAGTTTTTTGTTTGTACGTACAAACAAAATGTGGGATACCAACTGTTTTTGTGCCATCAGCGTATGTAAATATTTCCACATTCCATACATAAGGATTTTCCTCCGTAGCTTTGGATGGAGTGGTATCCCAACCATTCAATTCAGTTTCAGATAGAGGAATGACAGGCATTTCAGATTGAGAATCTGAAAAGTAATAATACTCATCAATCTTCGCTATACTATTCGCTTTTAACAATAAAGAACCAAGACAAAGAGTGTCGGTAGACTCAATAACACGATCCTTAGAATCTTTTATAACACTCTTTTTCCAGATATACGTTTTCTCGCCTTCTCCATGAATCGGAACAGTATCATACTTGCAATGAGTTGTAAAGAAACAAAGTCGATTGAAATCACCGATTTCTGTTAATGCACTCTTATCAAACGACACTCCTAAATGTTCAAACAAGCAATCAAGAAAGTAAAGCACATAGAAACAAATACCTGACTGCGGACGGTCAGCATCCAAGACCCAATATGGATAAGCATCCTCATTCGTATTGGTAGCGTCTTTGGGTGCAATAACGCTATCGCTTGTTGTTCCATCATCATTCAGTCCTAAATGCTTATAACAAACACGAGCATTACAATAAGGCTTTGTAGGATAAGCCTCTGAAACATTTATAAAACTTGTTTTAACCTTAGGAACAGTAACTGAGTTCTTATTAGGATAAGATAAAGTTGCCTTTCTCTCCGCCTTTTCTTTATTACCAGAAACTAAACATACACCTGGATAAGAGAAACCTAATGCCTGCGGTTCAAATGTACCATTAGCAATACCATCTTTATCAGAAGTGTACAACTTTCTGCCCTTCTTGCCTTTATGCGTAATCTTCGCTCTAAAAGAATATGTAACCTCACTAACAAGATTGCCAATCTTCTCTCCAATCTGAATTTTATCCTTCACAGGAACATCTTGGCAAGACAAATCCCCGATAAGGCTATCGAAGCTTTGCGAAGAAGAAGCTATATTCATGGACACACCATCTTCTACCTCGTCATCATCGGCAAGGACAGCAGTACCACTACGAAAGGGAAGACCATCAACAAGAATACGCATAGGGGTATGCTCCAGCTGAACCGGACGAATATCACTTATTGCGCTATCAACATTACCAACAAGGAAACGATTACCTATCAGAGGTATGTTGACAGGGTAGGAGAACATTTCTGTTTCGTTAAACAGAGGGTTCTGATCATCAATATCAAGCGTAAAGTCGTCAGGAAGAACAAGCGATTTCCTTTTTGCCTTTATAGTAACGTGTGATTTCATTAACTATTTTTCTTTAATAATTTAGATGTATTATCCAAAAGGATAGCTTTCTTTAAGTCTGAATAAACAACAGTGCCTTTATAAGCATTTATCTCACGATGACCATCATCATAAACAACCCCACCAGTAATGTCAACCGTAGCAGCAGCAGAACAAAATACCTTTTTAGAATCTGTAATAACAGAGGACCAATCACAAGCATGGACTGTACTTTTATGAATATTACCACGAGAGTAATCATTCAATAAAATCTTTGCTTCTTCATTATTCGCATAAACATAGACATGATCATAAGCACAAACTTCGGCTTTACCAAGTACATAAACCTTAGCCTTATCTCTAAACTTTAAGACGTTAGGACAATCACCAACAAGAACCTCACCTTTATCAGTACTCTCGTTAAAATAAACACCAGCAGCATTTATCTCGTCTTTATAATCATCATAGACCTCAAAAAGAGCGGCGATAGTCTGTTGTGGAACTTCTGTAATAAGTCCATGCCAATACTTAAGCCACACAGCTACCAACTCTGGTACTGTATTAGCTGCTACCATGTCGGCTTGACTCTCCTTACAATTTCCACTCTGAGAAAGAATATCTGTACAGAGCTTCTTGAATCGTTCAAACTTAGCATCAATATTTGCCATAATCAAATCATTTATATAGCAAAGATAAGAAACAAAACAAGAGACTATGGGACAAAAGCAATTAAAAAAGCCTTCACTATCCATCACGGACAATGAAGGCAACACTACCAATATATAAACATAAAGCTACGATATAAATACCATTAACTACCCTTTATCCTTTCAAGTTCATCATTCTCTTTAGCCATATTATCCATGTGCTGCAATACAAGTTGGAAGAATTGATTATTAACCTCCGTCTCATCTAAACCAAGATACTTTTGCATAGTTGCCGTTGTACGTGTATAGAGTTCAAGAGGATTATTTTGCTTTGGCTGCCCTTTCACAGCTTGACGCTTAAAGCAACGAGGATATTCTGTTTGCAAATAGAACATCATACCTTCCCACCAAAAACGAATAACCTGCCAATCTTCTTCAGGAAAGTTTCTAAAGTAAGGCGCATAGTCTGTAACTTGATTACTCTGATATTCAAAGTCAACACGAATACGTTGTGTTTTGTCTTCAACAACACGAATTTTAGCCTTATACAGAACCGCTAAGAAACAAGCACGAGCAAGGTCTGTAGCCTTTTCTTGTTTTATCAATTCCCTATCACTGACTTGATCACCCTTTTCCTGCATCTGAAGCAATAGGTTTTGTTGCGTAACATAATGCTCCATATAATCCTGAACAAAACGGTAACGCTGCCAAGTAAAGTCTTGCATTAACGTTTCAGGACCACGAAAGACACGTTTACGTCGCCACCAAGAACGACTACGCTTTATCTCTTGGAATGGAAAAACAAATAAGTGATTATTCCCTTCACAGTCCAACCAATCAAGCAGACCAGCACGGAGAATCCGCCCACTATTCAAGTCTTTCTCTGGTTCAATCCAAGAGGAGATTTGCCAAAGATAAAGGTTGAATACAGACGGGTCTTCACCTGTCAGCCGTTTACGACACCAACGCCACGCACGATGCAACCAACAGAAAGACTTATCACGAAAGCGTACCACATAATATTGCCGTTCTACGTCAACATGAGGATTAATAGGTTCTACAATTTCAAGACCTGTAAAGGCAAAGAAGAGAGCTATCTTTACTTCCTTCAAGGAAAAAGGTTTGTAGCGTGTTGCTTTTGAAGCACAGGACATCAAAACACGTGCAACAGTACGGAGATCCTCCGTGGAACAGTCGTTCCAAGAACGTGGAAGACGAAGGTCAATGTGTCGTTTTTCTTCAAACATATTTAACTCAAAGCTGGTATAACAAACATAACATTCCCATCCTCATTGTTCTTAAAGGTCGGTTCGTAGGGTTCACGAACCTTATTTGCTGAAGCGTCATAAATAGGCGAGGCTTCCATAGCATCCTTTGCCAAGGTAATAAAGTCAGACTGATACATACGTATATAATCGACGCAATTATTCACCATTAAGACGGCTTCATTATGAACGGTAGCAAGGTCAGGAGCAGACAGCTTCAAGAAATTTGTTCTTGCAATAAGATGCTTTACCATCGCCTTACGTAAACGATGAATAAGCCTTGCGAGTTTCTTATCTTCTGTACCTTTAAGAGCATTGTCTGTAAGGAAATCCAACAATTCTTCACCTACAACTGGTGCAAGAATATCCTCTTGAATATAACGCAAATCAGGCAAAAGCGTAATGTACTTCTCACGATTGTCATATATGTTAACATACTCTTGCAGCACCTGTGCCGAAGGAATCAACAAAGAACCAACAAGGAAGAAATATCGACTTTTCTGCCAAGCATCAGCAATTTCCTTTTTCTCTCGGTACTCGTCTGTGTCTTTGCCGTCTTCAGTTACAGATGCAACTTCACGCATCCACTCTTCAAGTACAATGAGCAAACGGTTTACGGCTGAATGAGATTCCTTATAACAAGTCTGTTTGTATGCACTGATAGCATCTTTATCTGCCTTACCATAATCGTCAGAGGTTGCTACGTTCACACCCGAACCATTCACGCTGATAGCCTGCATATCAATAGCTCTACCCAAGGCATCAAAGCAGACACAACGCTGAGCCAACATTAGTAACTGTGAATAGGGTAAAAGCGTTTCATTACGTTGAATACTTTCAATTAAGGTCATAATGCCCGCTTCACCAATACCACGGTAATGCTTCTGCAACAGCGAGAACAATTCCTTTCCTAACTTTTCTTCAAGGAAATCGTGCTCACTACTGTCAATGAAGCCCGTCAGAGTTTCTATAGCATCTATTGCGTTTGCAGGCGAATAAAGCCTAAGTTCATTAGTCGTTGTTATCAACATAGTTTATGCCTCCTCTTCTTTTTGGGTAATACCAGTTTTACTACTATCAAGCGTGGTAAGCACCTCACGATTGATACGCCAAACGAGATGCTTATCCCATTCATTAAAACGGCTCGCCACCTCAAGGCTCTTTAGCATTATCTTTTGTGTCGGTGCCATCTGAACTTGTTTCACACCAAAACGGATGCGCAAGTCAGTACCACTACTCTGACCAACAAGGGAGAGTGGGGTAGAGCCAAGCAGTTTCGCATCAAGTCCCATAGCCATAAAGATGATACTTGCCACCTCGGCTGTTTCCTTTTCATTCGCATCAGCAACCGACTTACTACTGCTCTCAACCTCTACGATTTCAAAGCTCTTATGCTCTTTACCATCAGTACCCATAAAGGTGAAGGCAAGGAGAGACTGACCGCTATTGTCTCGGTTACTAAGCCACGTGTTGATGTCCTTATACAACTTATCACGTATCTCATTCTGTTTATCTGCATCACTCTGTGCCTGTGCTTGAATGAAGAGTTGCTGCATATAGTCGTTGTGAATATAAATCACACGACCAATAACATTACTGTTTTTACGACGGTTGAAACGGTCAGAGATGATAGTCGCAATATACTCATACACATCACCAACAAAGACACTATGCCATGCTGGAGACGGATAGTAAGGGCGACCTACAGTCGGATAACTTGAAGGGAATATGAATCGGGTAGGGCGGTTCTTGGCACTGACATTTTCATCTCGTGCTTTTCGTATGGCAGCTTTCAAGTCAGCCAATGGGGTCTGTATAGACAAAGCAGGATAAGCAACGACTTTAGAAGATGCTTCTTGCACTGACGCTACGGGCTGATCTAACCAACGATTACTTACATAAACATAATTAATCTTATTATGGTCGTCCATACGCTCCAAACGACAAGTATGTGCTGAACGGTAGCCAATGCCTACAACCTTAGGCTTCCAAAGCGTTGTCTTTACTGGTTTTCCACGCTCATCAAGTTCTTGAGAGTTGAGTTGTAACTCTGGGAAACACATTCCCAACATCTGAGTATCGCCTGAAAGTTGAAGGAAAGTTTGTGCAAGATTGTTGCGCTCTTGAAACTCTGCTACCTCAGGAGCCGTTCTTTCCCATACAGAAAGGTCGATTTTCAAGTCTTCAATTTCCTTATTTAGTTGGGCGATTAAAGTTGTATTATCGTTCTTTATTATCGTTCCAAACACAGAAGAATCACTATTCTCTAAGTTCTTAATCTCACGAAGTCGGTCGATGATCAAGCCTGAGATAAGTTTGCTTGCTTCTGAATATGGAATTTCTTTCGTAGTAATATTCCCGCCAACATACTGTGTGTAGCGATACATTGGCTCAGGACCAAGACCTGCACAGAGGTCTGTGTTGAATTTCAATCCAGCCGCTGTGTAAGGAAGAATACCACAAAGTAGAGAGACGACATTAGGCAATCTGTTGCCTACACCCCATTCCATCCATCCAAGCCCATTCGTACCAACATCCTCGGAAACCGCTTGTTCTGAACCGCTGCTGGCAAAGAGCGTAGGTACAGATTTACGTCCACCTTTTCCACCTCCGACACCAGCGGTCATCTGGTTAGAAAAGAAGTCGTGCCAAGTCTCATCAGCAGCATCATTACTCTTAATACCTCCAGGACGAAGCACAGCATAACCTTGAGACTCAAGATAACTCATTTCCTCCTTCAGTTTCTCCGAGCCGACAACTCGGACTATGTTTCCTTTACTCTTAATCTTAGTAGCCATATCCTTAATGCGTTAAAATTCTTATACCATCGACTTCAATAACAAGATAATCACAGAGGATGCGTATCTCTTGACTTTCAACAAACTGAATCATTCGTTGATGCCTACGTCTATTTACTTTCAAACAGACCACGTTACCCTCTTCAAGCCGTCCACTCTGAGTAACAAAACGTACAAAGAAGGGAACACGCTGTACATCCTGCGCTCCCTTTGGTGGGTTATATCCTGTCGTACGTAGTCCTGTTCGCTCTTCTATCCAAGAGAATTTCTCAGTATAATTGCGCAAAGACTGAAACGATTGCTGCGGTTGTTTGTACGGCATATCCTTGATGTTTTGTTATAACAAAGGTAAGAAAGACGAAAGATAAAGGTAGGACAGAAGTTAATTGAACCACTTTATAATAGGGTCGCCACTGAAGCCTTTCTCCCAAACAAACCAAGCATAAGCAGTAGCACTGCCGCCAACACTATCAAAGTCGCCATTCATCGCACACTTTAATCGTGACGTACTCACCCAGACACGCTTAGGAGGCATAGATTCAAACAACATTCTACGATGCTTACCTTCCAAGAATTGTAGTTTAAGAAACATTGCAACCTTATGCCCCTCTGGTATTATCTCCAACGCTTTCTCAACGAACTCTTGTGCATATTTATAAGGAGGATTGGTAACAATGTCGCCATTCCATTCTGTGTTATCCTTAGAAAGAAAATCGGCAACAGAGCCATAGCCACGGTCTATTAAGTCACGACTCACAACCTGATAGCCTTCATCTATAAGTATCTTTGATATGTGCCCCTCTCCACATGAAGGTTCAAGGATAGGACCTTCAAAGCGTTCTAACTTCAAAAGCCACTCTGTAGCCTTCGGTTCTGTTGCATAATAATCGTCCTGTTGACGTTCATGTGCGCAATGGGTGCTTGCGCCAATCGTCTTAAATAAAGAAACTCTGTTTCCAGTCCAGTCTTTACCCATAATCTACTTAACCTTTATCTATAAACCACTTGCTATAGCAAGGGTGAACTACTTAAAGTTTATCAGTGATACCAAAGTGTACACTTTTCGGATACACAAGAATATAATTTGCGCTTATGTTCCACTTGGGAAACACATTCCACTCATACGGTATAGAAAACGCTTAACACCAATAAGTAAAGTATCGAAAGCATCTGTGCCGTCCGTTCTATATTCCAGTCTTACCGCATCATCGGCTTCCTCACTGAGTTTCTCACCTGACTTGTCTTTTCTAAATCCTTTATAACCGATACTAACCTCGGCAGTCTGTAAAGCAACTATCAAAGCCTCATTGTTATCTCTATTAAAGCGAACGGCAGGATAAGCAGCACCAGCAAGACACTCGTTAATCTCTTTGTATTTCTGCTCATGTTGCATAGGAGAACCCATATCAATAGGATGTACCGTCCAACCATACTTAGTAAGGTCAGCTATAATTGTGTCCTTATAATCTTCAGATTGCACAGCGTAAACTTTGAATTTAGCTGTAGAATCATAGAAGAAAAACACCTCCTTACAATGAGAACGATGCGGAGTGTAATACTTATTCCAGTCTTGCAACAGTTCACGCAACTTACGTTCATTCTTAACAAACATAGAAGATACCACGTTTAAGGCATCAACTCCATCACGCTTATACAGCTGTCCCGCTACAACCCAGTTTATGTTTGCATTGAAGTCAAAGGCAATAAAAAGCGGTTGGTTTTCAATAACATCACCATCAAGTGTACAATCCTTTACTTCCTGTAGCTCTCTAAAGTCGGGTGTTTCATATTCTGTATCTATCTTACATCCCCCGCTTACCGTACTTGCTATGCGAAGGTGCATAGCGTTCTCAATAGCCGGACAGTCATCAGGTATGTAACCGTGAACGTGTTCTATATCAAGATTAGAATAAAAGCCGTCATTGCTCTTAACAGCCTTCATATTTCCAATAGAAATAGCAAAGACAACTGGCGGCAAGTCACGTTTCATCTTCGCGATATAATCAGCACCTATCAAGTCAATGTTATCAAATGTCGATGCACGATAGAAAGCAAAAGCATTACAACGTAGGTCATTTATATGTCGTGCATATTTCTTTGAATTGCGAAGCATTGAAAGTTCAAAATGCTCATCAGGAGTTATCAAATACTCGTGATTAAAGAGCATTTCGGCATCATCTGGGTCGATAAGTTTATAATTGATAAGCATATCGACAAACGATTTGTTAATGTTCTTCCAGTTCCGTGGTATAATCTTGAATGGTCCTTCATGAGCCATTGCCTGAGCCGCTAACGCTTGAATAGCAGCACGCTTTTCAGGTCTAACAACCATAACCTCACGCCCTGTTGCTTTTGCATTACGCAGAAGTTCATTGAAGTAAATAACCCTATCAGCATAATGTGTTAGTTCATTTTGTATGTCACGATAGGTTTTCCCCTTAAATATGCCGTCAGTCAATTCAAGATCAAGTTTATCTTCTTCTTTCTCCAGCCAGTTACCTTTAGCCGTTAAAGACGCATCAGATGCAAAAAAAGTAGACTTATACAAAGGATTACTTTCTGAGAAAGCTGGATCTGCAAGCGGATGCGTTATACCAGAGAGAGCTGGCATAACCTCTCCGTCAATCTTAGACTTCGACATAAACTTGCACTCGTCAGCCACTATAGAATTTGCAGTAATACTGTTTGCCGAACCTGAGACAGCCAAAGAGATAAGTTGCCAAATACTACCATTAGCAAACCATATCACGTTATCCCAAGTCTTAGGTTGTAAGATAGGCTTCGGCACCCAACGTGGCGGTCTTCCCCACCCAAAGTGTTCACCTTCACGTAAACCAAAGAAACGCTCAATAGCCGCTATCGTGCCAGGTACAGTTCTTGTGTAAAGCTGCTTACGACTATTTCCCAACCAGAGATTAGTTCCACGTGGCATACTCATACTAACAGAGTAGATACGTGGACCAATAGAGCCATCAGTCTTTCCAAATCGACGAGCAGCAAGAAGACGGACATCCCGTGCATTCGCATAGAATATCTGCTGCTGTTTATGGTTCATATATACATCACGTCGCTGCACAATCTTAGGTTTTATAATGGACGTTGTTCTTGTGTCGGGTCGAAAACATCAGGAGTAAATACCTTTTCTGTATCTTCTGCTGGCATTTCCCACGTACCATCTTCGTTTTGAATCATATCCGTAAACTCCTTCTCAGAAAGATTGAAACGCTTAGCAAGACGCTTACGCTCTTCAGGCGTATAATTCACTCTATCACTCTTAATAATAGAAACATCACCTGTAATATTAATCTCTGTCGTAGGCATTTTAGAGGCAGCATCTTCTTTCTCATTGAAGTTATTATTAAGTTGCATCTTTATATCTGCACCACTCTTTACCGCACGGACATCACCCATCTTCATTCCTTCACGAATAAGCCAGTCGGACGCATCAACAACTTTCGCCTTCTCAATATGTTCTATACCTGTATCGAAACGTCCAACAATCCAATTGAACACAGAAACATCATTAGATATTTCAGTAAAGCTACGTGGTACTCCTTCACGGATATTCAACAAACGAACAACCTCTAAAGCGGCTTCGTCTCCCTCACTTGCCTTCTGTAACAAAATGGGATATTCACGAGCTGCAAGACGACGCATAAGGTCGGTAGGACGTATCTGTTTATCTTGCAACCATACTTGATATGCTTCATAAACTAACTTAGCACGAAATTTTTGATCAAGGGTCATTGCCATACGGTCAAGGGTTAACCCACCCATTAACCACTTTTCTACCTTGTCAAGGTAGTTTTGCGAAGGTCTGCTCATTATGCTTTTGTCTTTTTAGGTTTCACATAAGGATTGTTCTTTGCTGCTTCTAACACCTTATAGTAAGGTTCTGTTTCTGTTTTGCCTATAAGTTTCTCCAGTTCTTTAATCCTTTCTGTCATAGTCTGAATACGTTTCGGAGTATTAGGCTTATCAGTACGTAAAAGATACTTACGTATTGCATCAACACGACATTTCAAGGCTTTATGCTTATCACGAATAGCAGCCTGACGAGGGTCATTATCCATAATATGCTGAATAACCTTCTCCTTAAATCCTTCAGGCTGTCGGTCGTAATAAGGGCGCAACAAAGAGCGTAACTCTGGTATTTGCACTTTTCGTTTTAGCATCTGTTTCTTATAGGTACTATCCTCCTTCAAACGAACATAAACAGTAGCTAACTCATCATCTACACATTCATAGATACGCTCATAGGCTTCGGTACTCTTAGCTGCTTCTTTAGCATAAACACTAACCTTATCAGGCTCAACACCAGCTTCAGCCAAAGCCTTGGCTTTCTCAGCGGCAGCAGCAGCATTAGAACGCAAGTCACGAATGGTATCAACAGCCTCTTGCAAATCCTTACTCATTAACCACTTCCACTGATCAAGATGAAGCAAAGTTCCATAACCAGCAGCACCACTTACTGTATGAAGTGCAACTGGCTCGTTCTTCATTTCGTCTTCTTCAAACAAAGAAGGGTGTTCAACTTCGGCTTCTTTCTGTTTTCTTTCTTCCTCCAAAGCACGGGCTTTCTGCTCCAATTTTGTAGGACGACCACGATGACGAACAAGTAACTTCGGGTCTGAGAGGTCTATAGCCTGTAATGATACTTCCTTCTTAACCTCCTCTAAGACTTGATTAATACAACGGCGCATCGCTGTAACACGCCTATTATAATCTTGAAACATCAAGGAATCCGCAACAAAAGACCGACAAAAAGGAAAGGCGTTAATCAAGTTTAGCCCAAACGCCATTTGCTCTCTATCTTCAGATGACCAAGCACACGACGCATCTTCCAACGTAGGAAACTTAGATGCTACCCACGTTTGAAAATCAGCAATCCACGCCTGTCGTTCTTCAGCACTTAATGTAGAAAAGAGTTTATCCATTCGCTAAAAGTCTATGAAACTTAATGAAAAGCATTCTGTAATTTGCTTTTGTTCTATACAAAGGTAATAAGATAACTTCCCCTGTATAGGACAAAAAGGGGAGAAGGCATAAAGCCAAAGACGTAACAATAGAAGTTTTTTATACCAGAAACTTACCCAAAAAGAAAGGACACTAAAAAGCCCCTCACGAACGGACACTTCCAAACGTGAGGGGCAACCCTAAACATAAAAACCTATCAATCCATTTATTAGGCTGGAAAAACGTCAACTTATACACTTGAGCTTACAGTACCCTTGTTGGCAAGGAGAGAATCCCAGCCACCTGTAGTTGGTGGGGTAACGTAGAGATGATCATAGCGAACAGGACCGAGCTTGCACTCAAAAGTCGTTGTACGTTCATCCTTAGCTTCCTTACCAGTATCAGACTTAATACCACCGTCATCGAAACGAACGTTGCGAGTTGGGTCATACAAAATCTGTGAATCTTCCTCACCATCAAGGAAGATGAAGAACAACTTAAGGTTGTTCACTGAACGTGAATACTTAGCCGTGAGCTTACTAACTGCGTCGATAACGAAATGACCAGTCAACTCAAAACCCTTGTTATTCTTCAGCGAAGAACCCTGAATCTGCTGAGCATCGTCTTTACAGTCGAAACGATAAAGGCCTTTACCGCTCTTAAACTTAGGGGTTGAGTAAACACCGTCGGTCAGTTTCATAGGCTCAGTCAAGTCTTCTTTCAGACCAACATAAACCGTAGAACCAAGACCCGCAAAATTCTCCAAGCACTGATTGCCGGCGAGAATATCACCCATAGTTGGGCACTGAACTGTTACTGCCATATATATAATCTTTTGTTTCTTTATTAATAAAAGTCTTCGGCAGAGAAAAGTCTCTGCCGATAGACTTAATAATTATCACTTAGAGAAAACCGCAACAATAGCGTCTGGATAACCAGTTGTTACAACGGTGATTTCAGGAGTAGTCTTACCATTGCTCCATCTAACGAACTTATTGCTTCCCTTTGGAGTTGCCTTCAAAGTAAGTGTTTCGTTAGCAGCGTAGTCCTTCTTAGGATCTGAAGCAGCACCATTAACGGTTACAGTACCAAGTGCATCTTCATTCGCAGAAACAGCGAAAGTAGCACGAGTGAAGTCACCAAGAACAACCTTCTCGACAAGAGTACCGTTACTCATACAGAACGCAGAAGCAAACGGATTAAGGAGACGAGCACCCTGAATACTCTCTACCTGGAAGGTAATATCAAGGTTATCAGTGTCGCTACCCAACTTGACAGAGATTTTGCTTCGACTGTCTTCGCTGTTCACACCATACTGGAAGTTCTCTGGGATGGTAGCAATCAACTTGTCACCTTCACCATAAATATCCGATGGAGCGAACTCGATGTTAGGGTACTCTGGTACGGTAAAGTTGTAAGTTTCGATACCGTTCACCTTAAGGTATCTTACACCTTGATTACCGTGCCAAACGTTAGCGTATGCTCTCGCTAAAGCCGTTCCTGTCTTAGTAGAGCAGTAAACAATGACCTTGAGCTGGTTCTTCAATGAGCCATTCCACTTCTGCTGCCATGCACAAAAAGCGTCCCAAGCTGCGGTGTCAGTAGATGAAGTAGGAGCAGTAATAGCATCACAAGCACGAATGTTGCCCAGATCTTCACTGATAAGACCATCCTCGACATCATGCTTAATGCAAGTCAGGAAGCCGTCAAACAAAGAAAGAGCACCTTTCGCCCCGTCCTCATCATTGGCAAGGTCGCCATGGAAGAGGTTTGCAAACAAGTCCTCACCATAAGTAGCGGTGATAGCCTTGAATGCAGCTTCTGACATAGGATAGCTGTAGTCTGAACTACCTTCCACTTGGTAAGGTGTCTCAACATAGTTATCCTGATTGTCGCTGAAGCGGTTCATAGTCTGCTTAGCTGTAAGAACACGCTCCTTCAAGAAGCCAATAGGATTGTCAACCTTTTTGCCAACAACTTTGCGTCGAGTGGTACCGCCCTTACGAGCCATCACCGTTGCGGTCTTGCGGAACTGAAGACCAGAAATCACCTTAATGTGCAGGCGGTCCATCTCTTCAGGACGGAAGTAGCTTGCACCCATGATAATCTGTGGTGCGAACTGATCAGCAATGTGAGTCAGTGCGTGAAGACCAATAAATTCTGCTTTTGCCATATCTTTATAAGTTTATTAAATGAATACTGTTTATAGGAAGAACACCTTAGATTGAGGTTTTAGAGCCAATAGTTGCCTGCAACTTACGATCATACTCTTCCATTGCACGTCTGTTCTCTGAAGGCGACTTTGTAGGGTCATACTGAGGAACACCAGTTACCAAGTGTGACTGCTCAGCACCAGTACCATTAGAAGCAGGACTTTCCTCGCCCTCAGTCTCAGCAGGGGTTGCTGTCAAAGTCTGAATCTGCTCGTCACGGTCAGCAATCTTCTGCTCAGCCTCTTTCAGAGCAGCCTTAGCAGCATCAAGTTCACTCTTCAAAGCTTCGATAGCCTTGTCAGATTCGGCCTTTGCCTCTGCCATAGCCTTCTCGTTAGCCTCGGTAAGAGCCGCAATAGCTGCCTCCTGCTCTTTCTTCAGACCCTCAAAGTCGTTGTTTCTCTCCTGTTCGGATGCCGCTTTCGTTTCTTCTAACTGCTGTTCCAAACCCTTAATAGTCTCGTTCGCCTTGTCAAGAGCGGTCTTTGTCTCCTTAGCCTGACCAAGCGTCTCAGCGAGCTTGTCGCACAAAGAGAGGTCGAGATGCGTGCCTTCCTCTGTCATAACCAACTCGTTCACGCCACACGCAGTAGCGATGTTCTGATACTTCTTATCCATATTCAAATTTGATTTTGATTGTTCACTCAAAGATTCAAAGGCTTTATTTCCACGTTGCTTAGCCAACAACTTAATTCTTTGGAAACAGCCAAGCACTGTACTCTGACCATCCATAAGGATGCCCTTAACGTCTTCAGCGGCAAAGATTTTACCGTGTAAATGCTCGTCAGTCGCATTAGGACAGTTAGCCTTTACGTCTGCACGGAACTCAACACCTAAGGCAGCAAGGTCAGCAACAAGCAAGTCTGTCTTATCGTCATTAGCGACATCACGAACCCACTTGTTCTTTTCAAAAGACTCTGGGTCATAGAGTTCGTGGTAGGTCTCGTTTGTATATTCGTTCTTGCTACCATCTTTCTGTGTGTAGAAAGCAGCCATTACACCAATACAACCAATTTCATCCTTTGGGTGCATGTAATAGCGTTCGTCACACAAAGCAGCGAGATACATACCAGCCGAGCAACACATTCCATCTACAAAAGCCAATACAGGCTGGTTCCTGTCATGTGCATAATCTATAGCCTGCTGAAAGTCGTTCTTTGCCCAAGCTGAACCGCCAGGCGTATTGATAACAAAGAGATGACCGAGACACAAAGGATTGTTAGCCCCCTCGAAAACCATATCACGAAATTCAATAGAGCCATAGCTACAAGCCCCGCCATTACGTGTAATAGGACCGTCAACGGAAACGACGTTAAAGAAGGGCTTAGTCATATTCTTAGGTTCCCAAGCAAAAACACCTTCTTCATCAGTTGCATACTCAATAATACCATTACTACCAACAGCTGCGGTGTATCCCATAGACTTAACACCTAATCCAAGGGAAGCATGCCCATTCATATTACGCTCAACGACTTCACGAATAGAATGAACAAACTCTGGTGAGATCATCCATTTGCGTGTCGTTAATATTTCAAGTAATCCGTTCATACAGTTTGGTTAATAAAATTGTACAGTGCAAATGTATGAAAGCGGAAAGACGAAGTAAGGACTTATTTATAAGCGTATTTGACATTTTTGGGCAACATTTACAAATAAAAAAGCCTTGGAACTCTCACGAGCTCCAAGGCAAACGAACAAGGTTTTCTTCTGTCATTCAAGACAAAAAGAATGTTATCCAAGAACAAATCTATCTACCTTGTCAAAACACGCCAAAATGTTTTTATGGCCTGCAAAAACACAAACTACACCTTATATTATATAGAACGAACTTATTTCAACTGTATCAAGTCACTCATAGATGACAGTTTCACTTTCAACTGACAAGCACGAGCCGTAGCGTGAGTGTCGTCAAAGTCTATCAAAGACGTATTCCACAACGAATAAGACAACCACCGAGTACCGTCGGCTTTCGTGTAAACTACGTGGAAATCAGCGTTTTTCAGATACACGATAGCCGCTGAAACAAGAGGTGCACCAAACTGAACTGATACCTGCAAATCGTGTGTATAAGTCAGTCCTGCCATAGAACGCGCAGTGCTAATCTTCAATGTAGGAACATCTGCCGCCTGTACATCTGCTTCACCCGTTAAGTCAATCGCCAGACAATGTTCACTAAAGACCGCACCCGAAATCTCCGACAAAGCAAGATTAGCTGGCAAAGGGAAGCGACACTGATCAGCTGGATAGATTTCCAACTTAACTATATCATCAAGGAACAACTCCTTACAAGACAAAATACTATCCATATTTTAAGAAATTATAAGTCAAAATACTATCAAAAAACACGAAAACAAATCAGCGTTTAAAAGATAGCTCATTTAATTAAATTATTTAACATTCATTTAGAAGATATTTAACATAAGGAAACGATATAAGAAAGCTATTAAGTTAGTTCCTCTTTCCCATTAAGTCGGGTTATATCCGTATTGTTTACAGACACACGAGCAAAGGAAGGCGACAGCGACTGAGATAGCCAACGGTTCAGCAATCTACGCAAACTATCACGCTCTATCTTAGACGGTCCGACAGGGATGTCATAGTGAAGCATGAAGCGTTCAAGCATCTCAATGCGTGAACGTGATATACCTTTCTCAGCACAAAACTCTAAATCCGACTGATACCAAGTAAGCAAAGTACGTACGAACTCATCATGAAGTAGACGTTGCAACTGGAAGGAAGCCGTATGATCAAGCGCAAAGAGTGCAGTCGTCCTGTGCTGTGTGTTGCCTATCATTACCGTGTCAGGAATAGCAATACAAAGGTAATCACAATTATCCTTCTGTGGTAAGTAACGTGTACTCATCATAGTACAAACCTCGCTATAAGTAAGCCAATCATGGCGGTCACGCTTAACAAGTAAATTGCCCGTAATAGGCGACTTACCTGTAAGCATTGTGTTCCACACGCTTGCTGAATAGCATCTCGAGTGCGCTTGCAACTGTGCGCTGAGCGGTACCAAGGATGATTGCAGAACGAATTGCTCTTGTGAGAAAGAGCAGAACTTAACAGGGTCGTTCACTCCTAAAACGTTATTATCATCACGATTGCGGTAATAAGCCGCTACGTAAGACTGCACTTGTAGATAGATATTCGCCATAGTCCTTACTTCTTACTATTCTCCAAGCGTATCTTCTTAATACGTTCGAGATAAGTCTTCATACGGCCGTCCATATATTTCTCTATGCTTTCGGCATAGTCAGCAAAGATTTCCTTCTCTGCTGTTGACCCCTTATCACGCGTAGCTTCAAAGAAATCATTCATCTGCCGAAGGGCTATCAGCACACCGTCCATCTGTTCAAAGCCCATAGAATCATCGTTGAACAACTCACGGAGCAAAGTGTTTACGTCCTTAATCTTACTTTCGATAATATCACAAAGAAAGACAGTTGCATTCAAGAGGAAAGAGATTTTATCTTGTTTTGCCAAAGATTCCTTGTCCTTAGGCAGTTCAGCATAATACTCCTTCAATGGTTTATGTTCTATCGTCCCTACATGAACCGACTTCATCACCAACGTCTGCAATAGACGATTACCCAACCATGTATCAGCATCTTTCAGGGCACGAATAGCGGCTGGGCGGTTCTGCTCTGGCATACGGTCTATACCATGATAAAGGCGGTTGCGCTTTTCGATACGTTCCGTCCATTCTTTCTCATGGAAGAGCATATCAAGCACATCGCCATACTCTTCACCTTTAAGATTGTCAAGCGTAAAGGCGTGAACAGTCGGGTTCATAAAGGTTTTAGCTATCTCACGAGAGTTAACTTTCTTCTTCTGTGCTGACATTAGCGACCTCCTTTCTTGCTTTTAGCCTTACCCTCAGTATTGAGAAGCTCACGAAGGAGACGAGAACCAGCAACAATGTCACTGAACGGGATGACGAAAGTCTGAATTGATTTACGACAGAGTTCTCTGTCTTCCTTAATGGCTTCGCGTTCCAATCTCTTAATCTCATCATCAAGATAGAAACGTGCCTTACGCAAGTCCTCCAGTGCTTTTGCCTTATTATTCATACCTTCTTCACGCTTTAAGCCATGTTGCCAAAGGCACTTAATCACGTTGCCAACATTGAAGTTATAATGTCGAACGATGTCAATGCACTCTACACCTGATGGGTGAGCGTTATAATAACTTGGGTGTTCTACTCTGCTGTCTACCTTCTTCTGTGGGGCAACAGCGGCAGGAGTCTCTTTTGCTTTGTTTTTTTTACTCATTTGTTTATATATGGTTTAGGGTTTATTTATCATAAGAGTGCTTATAGAACGATAGGGCAACTACTCTTAAAAATGACTTTTCAATTCTCTGATAGCCCTTTCAAGTGAGGCGGTAACAACCTTAGGAGGCGGACAATCTTCAATTGAACCTGATCCACGTCGATAGGCTTCATATCTACGAAGTACCTGAAGGTCGTGCCAACGAAGCTCTTGTTTCTTACGCAGGTCAGCCTGTGTATCGCTATCGTTGTCTATAGTACGCAGGAAATCTGCCGCACGTTGTATGTAAGTATTTGCCTTGCTCATAGCTTTTCTTCTCGTGATTTTGAACGCATCTTAAAGAATACCTTCAATGGTGTTAAAAGCAAAGTTGTCGTATCTCTAACGAAATCACCGAACTCCTCTAAATCTGCCAGTGCACAAAAAAAAGCGTATGGCACATACAAGACATAAGCAACCACGATATAAATAGTTACGAATGACATCATAAATCCACGTCCGATTATTCTTACGACTTTACTCATACTTTCCTTAACTTTCTCAATTACTACTTGTGCCCGTGTGCGGAGTCGAACCGCACTTTGTCCTCAGCTTTCGGCTAATATAGCCTTATTTCCTCTGCCTATCCGTGTGGCAGTCGCACGGGCGAAAAAGAAAAAGGTCAGTCCGCTTAGGCAAGTTTCAGTATGCAAGATAAAGACTCTTACGCAGACCGACCTTAACGAAGATTATAATAACTATAAAACTATAAAAGAAATTCCAGCTATTATCCCTCTACCGTTCCCTTAGGCAAAGGCGGATTGGCATCAGTACCACCGCCACCAGGCTTGACGCCGGGCTGATATTCCTTGCCCTCCTCAACAATGTTGTCTTCCTCGATAGCAACGCCACGGTCGTCCACCTTCTGCCAACTCACCTCTGCGGCAAACTGCTGACTGAACTTGATGCTCACCGTGCAACCTAAACGGCTTCTGCCATTAGCAGCATTGACCATCTTAGCCGTAGCCGTAACCTTGTCGGTGTCTTTCACAGAACACTGAAGGTTAGGATAGACTGTTAAGAACTTGTCTCCTAAATTGCAACGGAAACCTTTCAGCACATTGCGCTGAACGACTTTCATGAAGTCAGTCACTGCCGCCTGCATAATAGAAGGCTCAATAGAGGTGTTATCACACGCCTCACGACAAAGCTCTGCAAAGGTCAGAGTGTCGTTAGGAATAGGAACAGCATAGAAACTATGCTTACCTAACTTTTTGTTTTCCCTTACGGTATATTTGACTCTTGCCATAATATACATTCTTTTTAAGGTTGAACATTAGAATTATCATCACAAAGATAGTTCATTTATAAACTTACGTAGGGACAGATTTTTCAGCGTTTTCAGTTGCTATAGTAAGTCATTTCGGGTTAGTATAGCAAGACGCTTAGAGTTACTATAATAACCCGCTTTGCCTTGCTATACAACCCTTTTATGAGTTATTATAGCAACCTGTGCCTACTTACTGCCCTTCTCGTTTCATCCCGTTAGACTTCAATAAACTATCTACAACATACTGTGTCTGAACTTCATTGTCCTTCTCTATCAGTTCCTGGAGCCAAGCAGGGTTCTCTTTCTTAACCTTTGCAGCAGTCTCAACACATTTACGAAACAACTCAAACACGCTTTCTTGTCGTAACATATTAAACAAAATCAACTCAGTTAATTCTACCGTATTGGCTTTCCCAAAGCGAAGTATAGAGAAGTTATCCATATATAGATACTTCCTTCCCATACGCTCACATAAGGTATCCATAGTATTTAGATACTCAGCATAAAAAGTATTCAGTTTATCAAGTTCTTTTCTCTCCATTACTATTCCTTTACTTGTCCTTCCACCTTTTTCCTCAAACTCTCAATCTCTTCGTTTTTAGCCACAAGTACGGCAGCAAACTTTTTTCTCATTTCCTTCACCAGAAGAAAATACTCCTTAATATCAGAATAGGCTTTTTCTAACATAGCTTCCTCACATCGTGCACCATACCAACGGAACAACAAAAAAAGGCAATAGAAATACACCAATAAAGATAAGGCATGAAAAATCCATTCCATAAAAGTGAGCTGCATACCAGAACTGCAAAAAAGAAAGCCCATTGTAAAGTTTGATACACATATAAAGATCACAACAAGAAGAACAGGCAAAAATGCCATATTCTCCTTATTAAATAGTCTGAGATTAAACTTTTTCATTGTCTTTACCTCCGAAAACGTCAACAATCTTAGTTAGGCACACAGCTTCTACTTCAAAATCAGCCATTGATTTGCCAATTTCATTCTCAATAGTAGAAAGCGCATTACGAACACTTTTGCCACGAACAAGGTACTTCAAAGAAGTACGCTTTTCTTTACCCGTATTATCATCAAGCATAATAAATGCAACCTGTACTTTATACCAACTATCAGCCGAAGAGTTCTCAGAGGTATATACCTCTGCATAACGAGCAGTGCGGACAGCAGCTACCGAAAAATCGCCAGAAATGTAATGCTTCATTTCCTCCGTAATATTTGTTTCAGCCTCTGTAAATGACAATGCTGATACCAAATACTTTTCAGTAACACTCTTAGTTGCACCATCCTCCATAGTCTTATCATACTTTACAGAGGTTTCAATCCATTTTACATCCATATTATTTACTGTTATTTAAAAGTTTAACTAATTCGTTTACCAAGTTTTATAATATAATAAGGTCTTCCATCAACAGGCGCGCCCCATTCATTTCTACCGTCAAACCCACAATGAATACCATCACATTCAAACACCATATTTCGTGAAGGTTCTTTACTATAACCCAAAGAGATATGAACACGATCATAATGACGATAATAGTCATCTATGAAATTCTTATAAGGGAAGAGAAACTTACCCACCATTAAAGCCTCTTTATCTACAAGTGCTTCTTTCCAGCGAAGAAGTCTACGATCCCAGTAAATTTTAAACTCTCGATAGTCCTCTTTCTTAACACCAGCAGCAATCATTTTAAACCACTTACCTTTCACTACAAGATGTAAAACAGACCATGATTTACCATCTTTCTTCATATCACATTCTAAACACAAAGTTCTGACTCTAATTCAGCTATCACATCATCAAGGGTACTGCAATAATCGTACTCAGTCTTCAGAGAGTGCAGGACTGCAAGGGCAGCCTGCTTATAGTTTCGTTCTGTTGCTCGCATAGTTTATTTACGAATCTTTTCTTTATAGATACGCTTCAAGACCTTTAGGTCCATAGAAGGTTTCTCTTTCAAGACCTCAAGGAAGGCATCACGACCTAAGGAACGGTAATAGGGCTGAAAGTCGGCAAGTATCAAGTCGCACGGCTCACCTGCTGGGATAGCCATACCATCCTTTGCGTAATGCTTGTTTTTTGGGTCAGACAATTCAAGGACACTGATACCCTCTTTGTTTACGATGATATAATGATGTCCATTGAATTTTATCTCACCAAAATGTCTGACAACAGACAACTGACTATTTGCCCAATATTCTTCTGTCATACAGACAGGCGCAATCTTACTATTCATATTCTTTTATTATTACGTAACATAATCTCCCTAATCCTCCGCAAAGCCTACCACAGTCAATTTATCCTTCAAATCGTCCCAAGCAACACCTCTGAGATAACGCACAAGACGGGAAGGCTTGCCATTCTGCTTCATCGGATTAATAAGGACATTAGGCTCAAAGTAGTAATTATAGCCAGCAATACGGAACTGACGACCATTATACTCGCAAAGCGTGCCCACTTCAAAAGGCTTATTCTCAGCAAGAAATGTCTCTCCGATACGTCCCATCTCTTGCTGTAACGCTAAAATTTGTTTTCTCTTCTCGGCAAGCAAAGCCTCTGTTTCTTTTCTATTCATATCTGTTATTCATTCTAAGTTATCTATTCTTCGACTGGTAAAGGAAGTATCTAAAAGTTACTTCTCATTACTTAGTTTTTACTTCATTCACATAATCCATGATATAAACTCATACAACTATAACCTCCGTCTGGCTCAAACATATCAAGCTGTGCGTCATTACGATTTACATATTTGAACACCTCCTGTATGGTAGGATATTCACCATTTGCGCAGAAACGTTTAGGAATGTATGTAGGTGGAAAGAACGACGAACCTCTTTCTGTTTCATCTTTCATTCTTTGTTCTGCATCTATTAGCCGTTTTCTTGCCCATTCATCCATCGAAAGAAGTTGTACCTCACGCTTCCTACACATGACACAGGGGAAACACCCTACTCGTGAATAACCACGCTCATACAGAGGGTGGGGGCGTTGGTTATTTTCAAGGATATAATCTATTACTTGTTGTGCTGACCAGTGAAAAACAGGTCGTAACACACTTGCATCGTGTGTCTTGCACCACTCGAGCACGGCTTTCTTGTGATACAAGCCTTTCACTTCATCATTGAAGTACTCCTTGAAATATGAGCATTCTACATCATAGCCTGCACGTGCCTTGCTTTCTTTAGCTCTAATGCCCTGAATGATTATAAAGCTATCATCCTGTGAGAGGATGTAATCAATCATCGGTATTACTTTCAATTCATAAGTACAGAACCTTGCCATTGTAGAAGGAAAACGACCTTTCTTGATAGACATATCCACGAAGTCTTTATACTTCCTGCTTTTGAGTGTAATCAGTTCTACATTTAACTGATTGCAAACATTGTGAATATGTGTGTAAGTATCTTTGTGCTCCCACCCTGTATCACAGAACAATGCTGTAACTTTTTCATTGCCGTAGTCATTTACCGCCTTAATTAGGCAAGCTTGACTATCTTTGCCTCCACTAAATTGTACTAATATTTTCATTCTTTATAAACAATTCAAAACTATACGCAACCACCCACGGATTACGTTTCCACGTACCCCTGCCACTGATTTTATCAATTAAGTCTGCGTAGGCTCTTTGAGGAGAAGAGAAAAATTTAAGAATATTGTCATACATCTGTCTCACTTTACGTTTGACAGCGAAAAAGTAAGCATCATCGCCAATAGATAATGATTCAATAAATATTATACCTTCCTTAAGGCAATCTTCTTTTGAAATATCTTGCAATCGTTCCACCTTTACAGATGTAATTTTGATGTGGTGGGGCATTAAATCTGCTTTCACGAACATTTTATTCGTCCAGCCTGGGCTTTCTTTCATAAAAACATCACCAACCATTTCAAAGTCAGCATTAGGGTAAACTTCTTTGTAGCTTTGCGCAATTGCTACAACTTCACCAACTTCATAATGTGGTTTCCAGCTGTCTAATACGCCTCCATTTTCATCAACCAAAAACACACATTGTGTACCTGCATTGTTAGTAAGTATATTGAAACTATACACTTCTTTACCATTACAAGTTTTAGGCACTTTCAGTACTCGCCTTGTCATTGTCTTCATTCCGGCAAGCACAGAAAATGTCTGGCAGAACTTATCATTAAACATAATTTTCTTAGTCATAATCTTCTAATATTTTTGCTTTAATCTTCTTTGCTTGTGCGAAAGAGCCACGCCAAGGCAAGCATCCGTCGTACACTGTAGCCCATGGCAGATACCATGCACGTTTCACTTCTACTTCACAAAAGAGTCCTACAGAAACAATTCTAACTTTCATAGACTTTACTTCATTAATTCAAAGTTATTCATTCTAAGTTATCTACTCTTCAACTGGTAAAGGAAGTATCTTAAAGCCACAGTTCACAGCATTTTGCTCACGGATAGCCGAACGGATAGTATCACTATCATAGTAAATTACCCAACGTTCGTCACTGTCAAACGACTTATCACCCAATATATACCCCTTCTTTAGCATATTGTAGCGTAAACAATTAGCCTTGCGTGAAAAGGGTTTCTGCTGTAGGATTTTACCGAGACGTGTCTGCGGTTCCATTCCAAAGCGGATACGCCTGCGTTCTTTACTGATAAGTAATCGACGTTTCTCTGCTCTCTCCTTCATACATTTTTGATAGCGATAAGGACTTATCTCTTTCAGACGTGCAAGAGGAACAAACCCTGCCTCGCGCAATCGGCGCGTAGCCTCCAAAGAAGCTGCGCTGGGGGCTTTGCCTCTAAGTGAATCATAGTAGCCATTTTCCTCACACACTTTCTTTATCTGAGCCGCCTGCCGCTTCTTTATTGCTCGCATACCTGCTTCACTCTTCGTTAGTTCCAACTCACGTGCAAAGCGATGCAATGTAGATAGCGAGATTTTCAAAGCAGAGGAAAGTTTGCTATTCTCTTTGTCATGAAAATGATCCTTTAGCCACTCCAACTGGTAATTAGTGAGCTGCCGTTTATGATAAGGAGGAACAAACAAGGCTTCCCGTAATCGTTTGCGGTCTGTAGGAACTCTACTACCAGCCATCAACGTTCGTCCCCACTTCCATCTATCACTCCACGCTGTTTACGAGAAGCGAGTTTATCCAAGTTCTGCTTACAAACGTCTTCAAGCGACCAGCCCATCACATGACAAAGGCCTGCAAGCTGCCAAGCAATGTCGCCAGCCTCCTTGGCTAAAGCATCCTTTTCTTCTTCCGTTATCAGAATAGCTTGAGAATGAAGTACATCACCATTATCATCACGATGCGAAGCGTGATAAACGTAAAGGTCACCCTTACGTACGTGCTTTGCTATCTTTCCGGCAAACTCACCAACCTCGCCCATAAGGTTAGTCAACATATAAAGAAGGTTGTCGCATGTGGGCATACAAGTCTTCATCGCCTTCTCTTGATATTCGTTCAATTCCATAAATCAAATTATTCTATAGTTTACATTTCCAGTAACATCGACTATTGCCTCTTGCAACTCGTCTGCTATCATCTGTGCAACGAGCTTAGCATTCGGATGAGGTTTACCGGTCTTTCCCAATAGGCGAAGTTCTAATATATGTCGCCATTCAAAGACATTGTAGGTGTAGACGACACGAGTTGCTGCATCAAGTGGAAGGTAGCCACGAGCATCCTCTACCTTTAATCCCATTCGCATCATCAATGAATAGAAGAAGCCAGCAACACGCCAGCCAAGGCGAGCTGTGAAACGTTTCCGTTTGGAAACACCAGAGTACCAATGCGGCTCACAGATAGCTATACCACCACATTTACCAAAACTAACATAACGTGTGCTCTGCTCGGCGATATTGTTAGGTGAGGTTCGATTGAGTTCGCGGCTTGTACTAATTTGTGTCGTAACACAAACGGTATAGCGAATCAGTGCAAAAGCCGTAGGATGCTTATACTGCTTAACCTTTTCAACAAATTCAGATAGACTAACCTCGTGTAGATCCAACTCATTATGTATGTTAGGAGTCAACTCCATAAATGCCTGAACATTCATAGCAACAAAATAGACACGCTGCTTCTTTGTCTTCTTATAAGTCAGACCGATATACGGAGAGAATAACAAACGAGAAATGGTAAGATAATCGCTAACCTCGTCAAGCGTAAACACAAAGTACTTAGTCCCATGACGGAACATAGATAAGTGATTGCGCTTTTCTAAGAAGCTGCACAAATCTTCAGCTGTGCGCTTTCCTGTCTCACTACCATAGCAAACACGTGCCGCACGAGCAACCATGGTGTGCCAGTCTTCAGGACATAACCAAGAAATTACTTCAGGTTTAAGGATTTTCATTAGCTTAATCTCCTTTTTAGTTCCTCACAAAGGGTATCAACATCATTAAAGTGCCCCATACCTAAGAACTCATAGATTACTTCCTTTAATAAGGTTTCTTCGCCATTGTCATTTATATATCTTACGACACTTTTAGCTTGCCCATTATAGCCAGTCTCAATAGCACTATTACCATCATCACTTGAGAGGTTTTCTTTCTCAACGAGATAGCCACGATCTTCTAAATACTCAACGAGGTCATACTCGTCGATGTCGTCCAAATCAATTGGAACTTCTACTATTCTATTCACCATACTTTTATAAATTATTTAAGAGTTATACCATAGTCCTCACAGATATGGAAGAAAGTTCCTAACCCTATCTTTTCAGGACGTTGTAATGTATCAAACTTTTTATCACATTCTTGCGGGTTATACTTTTTGCATATAGCTGAGACACGATGAAACATCTGCCTGCCTATTGGATTGGGAAGATTTGCTAAAGCAAAACCAATGCGATACCAATCATTATAGCTATCAGTAATGTCTATGTGGTGCCTCTCTAACTTTGAGACCAAAGTCTCAACGGCATGAACCTTACTATCCATACTATCGACATGACCGCCATAAACAGCCGCACGAGGTTCGAGTGTCTGGCTTCCTAAATCCACTCCCATATAAGGAATAGCCTGCTCATTCACATAAGGATGTTCATCATACGAAGCAAAGCGGATGCGAGTTATATCGCTACAAGCATTATCGAGCACTATACCCATTGCTGCATATTCCTTTTGTAAAGCACGGAACTGCTCCTTATGGTGTTCAGGATATGCCAACGGTATCAAAGCGAAATATCCTGTACCAGAACATGAACGCATATACATAGCGACCTCGGCACGATGGCGAAGTGTGCGCAGAATGGTTCCAAAGTTACCAATACTTGTATTATCCCCAAGGTCAATATCTATAGCTACAAAGCCTGTGTGCTGTATCAAGCAATCACCTTTACGTCTTGAGAATAATCCAGAAAGCGTAGCACCTGGTAACTGCTGTTTAGTCAGCTTATAGTCCTCGTGCTTTTTTGCTTCAAGTGGACCATACGCCGCCACCATTTCCCGTAACCTTAGGACAGGTTCCTTCCAACGTTCACCAAGAAGAAACTCGGCAATCGTAATATCACCAGTTCCTATCCTATCCTTAGCCGAACGATAAACGCTACACTTCACATCAAAGATGCTTCCCATGATAATTAATATTCTGGTTATGGTAATTGAGCAAAGAAACTCCAATCTTCTTGTTCATAAGTAACACCTAAATCATCAACAATATTCCATCCGTTTTTAGGAGTTCTTCCAGTATCAACAGCACGCTTACACGCATCAATAAGACTACGAAACTTATAGTACTTGTTCTCAGTCTCATTAAACAAAGCCACTTCTCCCTGCTTTAGATTAAATTCTTTGTAATTCATACTCATTTTATATTCTATTTTAGTTTATCATTAAAAATCTTTTCAGACAGATTATCTTCTTTATAATACTTAAAGTAACACTTCTTACTAACTATCTCTATAAGTAAAGCCAAAATCCACAGCAAGTGAAATCCAACAGCAAAAAGAAGCAAAGACCACAGGAAACTGAATAAATAGAACACTATTGTAATTGCTATTTGTGTTCCAATCTCAGTAAGATAAGACTTATCATAAAGCCTATCCAAGAAGAAACACATTTCCTCATTAGTCTTCTTACGTGTGATAGGAAGAACCATAAAGAAGAAAATAACGAAAAGATACATCGCCATTCCTATCTTTATATATATACTATCCATAAAAAGAAAAGCTAAGATATTCGTTGAAGATAACAAAAGTATCTCCAGAATAAAGCAAAGCTTCATAGATTTTAAGTTTTTATTCATTTAACAATGCTTTTATTTAATTCTACGTTGCAAAATTAAACTTTTGCTTTAATTTGACAAAATAAAGTAAAGAAAATATTTAATACTTGCCGTTTTTTAACATTTGCCACATCTATAAATTATATCAACTATCATCAATACCCCATAAAAAGTTCATTCAACATCCAAAAGGAGAAGCTCAAAGTGAAAAATCTCCTTTTGCCTTAAAATCTCCCTGACTTTTTACAAAAAGACTGAATCACTTATTTTGTAAAAGACAAAAACAAATTAAAAAGATACAGAAAGATGTAAAAGGAGACACAAAGGAGAAACTAAACTTAACTTATATCGCTATAATTCAACAAGTTATACTTTAAAAGGAGAAAATAAGATATATTTTCATAAACTTATAGCGCACTGAAAAAAAATAAGTAAAGCAAAATAGAGCAAAACAAGTACATTTCCCCCCGTTCTTTGCTACCTCTCAACTATTCGCAAAACACTAATAATCAATGTGAAAGCGGAGCTTTAATTATTTACAATATACAATTTAAGGTGCGGAAAAATAACGATACTTGGCAAGAAAAATTTCTTCAAAATAATATATAGGGTATCAAGAAAAAACGTCTTTTTCTCCTTTTAAATACGTAAAAATAGCGTTTTAGACTGAAAATCAAACACTTAAAGAAAAAGGAGAGAAAACGAAAATCTCCTTTTGCATCCTTGAAGTCTCCTTTTGAAATGAAACAGGGCGAGGAAAGAGGCGATTTGAGAAGACTAAACATCAATCACAAAGAGGGTGGGTGAACAATTTTGTCCCTACCGAATAAAGGTGAAATGTTAAATTTGCGACAGAGATTAGACGAACGAAGAATATAAACAAGAAAAAGTATAGATATGAATTTTCTGAAGAAACTTTTCTCAAGAAAGACAAAAAGTGAGAGACTAAGAACGGACGCTTCACAGGTTTTTGCTACATTGGAAACAATGGAAAAGAAAGGATTGTTACTGTGGGACACGAAGAACAGAAGATTGTTCATTGCGGAACCGTTAGCTATCCTTATGATACAAAAAGAACAAGGGTGGATAGCTTTCTTACAGAACGTAGCGTATTGGCAATACTATAAGGAGGCGCAAGACAGCTGGGATATTTATATTCGCAATGAGGAATTGAAAGCCGTCAGACGTGCAAAAAGAAAGTATGCTATGCTGACCAAGATGGATATAGAACGCATCCGAAGACAGCGCAGAAGCGAAGTACAAGAGGCTGAGAAGAACGCTATTGAGATAAAGCCATTTGAATTGTTCGTCATTGGTGACAATTACGAAGGATCATACCTTCAAGTCAGCGAAGAAACAGCCAACACTGCAAAGGAAAGGAAAGAAGCAGCAAATCACGTCATAGCCGTAGGAGATTACAACCCAATCACGCAACAAGTGAATATGGCACTATGGAAAGACGTACAGAGTGCATTACAAGAAATCAATAGCGAGAAAGAGTCTATGAGGAAAAAACATAGCGACATCGACGCACTTGCAGCGAGAATAGCAGAAGGATAAAAAAGAACACAAATTAACTCAACCACTATTAATAGTGAATGCCTACCACCTTCACAGGTGATAGGCATTCTTTCAATTAAATACTTATGGCGCGAGTCTAATACACTCTAAAGAAGTTTCTTATAACGTTCATTTTCAATACACTGTTTACGAGGAGACACCTGGTTAAGCTCTAAGCCCAATACCCACCAGCCATTATACATCATAGGAATAGTTGCCCATGAAGCATTATCTAAATCCAATCCTCGCAAAGCCTGTAAGTCAACATCACTAAACACCTTGCCTGTTATGGGACATTTCCCTTTCCTACGAACAGAAAACAACCATATAAGCAAGTCGTTCACCCACTCGTCCATTTCGACCTTCAGGGCGGCAGCATTATCATCGTCCTGCTTTGCTGACTTAGCCAGCGACACCTGCGGCTGCTTAGCAAGAAAGTACAATGTATGGCGATAATGCACTGTCTTTAGAGAGTCGTGCAATTCAGCATCTATCAAAGACGAGTAAGCTAAAGCTGGTGAAGCAGCGGTGTTAACATTGCGCACAAATTCATTCTGCGTATTGATCGTATCAATGCGATAAAAAGCTTTCGCCTTACTACCCTTTTCAGGGTTATGCGAAAGCGGACGATAAATTTGTGCCCAATATTCAAGTATATTATCAAATCGTGAAACCATACAAATACTTTTTATTCTCCAGAGAACAAATCCAATAGAAGACAATACAAAGATAGAAAAAACAAAATAAAGATGTGGGACAAACTACAGTTCACGTTCACACAAAATCTTCGGTACGTCCGTATCGTGACCAGTACCTCCACCAACAATGCAAGGAGACAGACCAAAGGGAGACACGATTACGCCATTTTGAGAAGGCGAATATCGCCCCAAGGCTATCAAAGACACATTTATTTTATTCATATTCAAATAACAAGCAATGCGGACACTTGTAATCCGTCGAGCGCAATGCGGGCGAATGTGAGAGCCACCCACTCCACTCTATTTTATGGGATAAAGGGTGAACGGAAGCACCTATAAGTCTTTTTCTATCCATAACCAGTCATCTTTAGAAACAGAAGTAATTGTATTCATAACCACGCCACTACCTATTTCAACAAACTGTACAAACATTTCTCCACTCCTTGCTCGTTTCTTAGGAAATGACGGATTACGGCCACGACTTGCACTGATACGTACAGACGAAGAGGAATCGGACGAACGCACGTCACGAACGTACAAAACAGGACAGTTACATATCATACTCATATAAAATCACGGTCTTAGGGAAATGCGCTAAAGAATAGAAATCACTATCACCCATATACTCATACCGAGTATTTAGCGTACAAGCAACACAACCTGCACAAACATTCACAGCAGCCATTTGTCCCCAAAGAAGAAGTTTAGGGGTAGACAAAACTGTCAAGTAAAGATTAATCAAATTCATAATCAACAATAATACAACCCACAACACCACAGATTACGGTTGCGGAGGGATTGCAACAAGCAGTACAACAAAGCTCACCTACCCCACTCTTCTTTTCATCGTTTCTAAAGAAACGAATATTCCCATTTGCCAACCACTTCGCACGAATAGTATCAGTTCGTTTCACATCATCCCTCCTCACGCACCTTAGCAATCTCCGCATCTGACAACTTATGATCAGTTACAAGATAATGAATACCTGTATCTTCTAACTTTTCGTTAGCCTCGAAGAACTTAATAACGCTCTGAGGTTTTAAGAAATAAGATTCATTCACATCATCCTCAAGAATGTCAACAATAGCTCTGTCGAGACGGAAAGGCTTGGGAAAACGATAAGTAGGGAGATTCAAGTCATTACGAACAGAAAGCATAAAGACACGTTCACGGTTCTGTGGGACACCAAAGTCTTTTGCATTCATAACTGTCCAATAGTTCGTATAGCCACAATCCTGGCATACCTTCTGCCATTCCTTAAAATCATCGACATTAACCTTGTTAACCAACGCACGAACATTCTCTTGCAAAAGAAACTTAGGACGCAATGCACGGATAGCATTCTCGGTGTACCACAAGACAGAAGAGCGTGTACCGCTATCACGTTTAATCCCTGTCCGCTTTCCCGCTTGAGAAATAGACTGACAAGGAGTTGAATAGGTAAGCAAATCAATATCTTCACCCTTCAGAAACGACCAATCCGCTTTGGTCATATCACCCACGTTACGGTCAGCAAACTGAGGGAAAAGAGAGTTGTGTGCCACAACCGCCGGTTGTTTCTCCAAGGCAGAACGACTCTCAGGGTCGAACTCGCTCCACGCCTTCAAGTCGAACGACACATCATAACCCTTCTGCTTAGCATCTGATACAAGACGTTCCATAGCTAAACACTGTGAATCATAACCTGAACATAACGTAACCATATTGATTGTTTTAGGTAATGGAACACGGAATGTAGGTTCGTCAAACAAGTTCATAACATCACCCGTCTGCGGTTGTTCATCTTCGGTCAGCCATATATTACGATAGATATAATAAAGACAATCGACAACAATAGAATTACCAGCCAACTTATAACAAGCAGACTTACTCAGTCCGCTTTGATTAATCTTCTCAATATCATTATCGCTTACACCCATCAAACGAAAGCACTCGGTCGGTGTCAATTTACGAATATCGAAATAACGCACAGGATGCGTTGGGTCTTTCTTTCCCAACAAGTCAGGATGCCCATCGGGATAAATCTTTGCAATCATACTTTTATTAGAATTATTATTACTAATGCACACAGAAGGAGAGGTATTACCATTTCCACCAGCCGTGGAGGTAATCGTATTACAAATGTCCTTAAAGTGCCAGTTTAGAACCTTTCCATTATCATCACGTGTCCAACCAACAAATTTACAAATCATATTCAATCAACAGACAAGATGCGATAAAACCATCAGGACGAAACAGGAAGTTCCGACTACCCATCTTGTAATAGTTCGCTTTAAGTGTTCTTACTACCCCCCCCCGTTTCTGGATTAAAGATAGTTCTACTTATTACATATCTCTGCATCACTCGTCTACCCTCTGCCAATTACAACCTTCAGCAAAGTCACGTGTAAACTTTCTGGAAACGGTAGCACCGAGCGTAGTCTTTGCTTTTACCACTGAGAGGTCATCAGCGGTAGCAGCGTGCGTTTTTGTATCGGTAAGCGTACCGGACAATTTGGGGAAGATAGTAACTGGTCCGAACTCTACACGAAAGCCACGAGAGAGAAGTATTTGCGCACGACTTGTCAGACGTTCCATTACGCCACGAATCTCGTGAGCTTCCATGTGCGACTTAGAGGCGACATCCTCGCAAAGGTCGCTTAAAGATATACGTCCGTTAGATACGGCAGCTTTAGAAGCATAATGCTTACCAGACACCTGTGAGCGTCGATGCTGCACCTTGTATTTGATTGCCATTCTTTTCATATAGCAAAGATAATTAAACGTTATATTTTAGTAAGGACAGATATATACCTACGAAAACTGAAAGTGTACACTTTAGAGATACTAAATGTACACTTTTATGATACGAAAGTGTACACTTTTGAGAGTTGAAAGTGTACACTTTCATGCTACTAAAGTGTACACTTTTGGTTTACTCTTAAAGGCGAAGTGGACTAAAGAATGACGTGAAGACGGTTACGCTTTATCTTTAAGGAAATCAAGAACGAAATAGCGAGTAGGCTTAACAGGAAAGCAAAGCTGTGTTGTCCACGTCTTGTTTTCATATTCGACTACCTCGTAATGTCCGCCGCCATACTCGCACAAGAGCAACGCAGGACAGGTTGGACGTGGATAGTCATCAACTGAAAGCCAAAGTTCCTCAGGGAAATTCTCCACCGCGGTTAACCATTCATACGGCGAGCGTTGCGGATAATCTCCATAAGACAAGACAGGGCGACTACCCTCGTAAAGACAATGAAGTCTCACCGCCTGCAAGGGGAAACTATCATTAATAAACTTTCCAAGCAAGTAGATACCTTCTACAGACAAAGGCATATCACCTACCAACATCTCCAGACTTCCAGTCATTCGAGAGATTGACTTATCGAAATAATCAACGCACTTCTTTTCCAACACACGTTGCTGTGCAATGCGTTTTTGTTCTTTCTTCTTATCAAAATACTTTTTGAAACTAAACATAGGTCGTTTAAGTTTAAGGGTTGTTTACTTTCGCTTTATGCGGTTTTTACGTTTACGATTGCGTTTATTCGCATACGGGGTAGAACCTTTTCTGTTCTTTCCTTTATGTGAGAGAGAACTTAAAAGTTCATACTCGTCGAATAGAATACTATTCCTAAGAGGTAGCGAATAAGGGAGAGGAAAAATCATCAGCAACACTATTTAATGAAAGATATATCCTCTTTTTTAATATCAGACAAGGGAGCAGAGTTGGTATATCTGAGACGAGTATTAGCGTTAACGAGGGAAAAAACATTACTCACAGCCTTTCTCACAACCTTTATCTTAGATAATTTCTCACCGTTTACTCCATTACTAACTTCTGAGACTGGTGCGCCCGTCACATTAAAAAGGGAACAAGAGGGACAATAAAGAGTACCATAAAGAATACTATTAGAAGAATCTGTAGATTTTACGTCCCCTCTGAGGTGTCCCATACAAATAGGGCAGATAGTTCCAGTCGCTTGCAAACGAAAGGAATTAACTTCTTTAGCTACCTCCAAGAGATCCTCTATTTCTTTTTCCGTCATAAGTCAAATACTTTATTTTTGATTAATATCATCTCTTAATTCTCTATACAACGCCGTATCAGTTCCCTCGACGCAGGAAACGTTATCAGCGACATCTAAGAAGATTCTTGGCAAGTCATAGACGTTAGCCAAACAAAGTTCCAGACGGCATCCTTTACTAACAAGACCCCCCATTGTAAAGGCAACAGCATCCGCTTCGCCTAAAAGAGCCTCTATGTCAGCACCCATGAAAGCTGCATAACGCTTACGTTCTGGAAGATTCCAAACCTCTTTGGGTAGTCCAGCTGATATATCAAGTGGATTAATAATCTCCCAGTTTTTGTGTGCTGCTGATAACGTTTCTACGATGCGCTTGCCTTCAGCAATCGCCTCTTTGATAGGGCGACCGCTGATAGGCATACTTAGATAGACTTTTATTTTTCTCATAAATCAGACAACCATTGGCATTACTATACAGATTAGCGCGCTATTGCCTTCCTCTGTGAGAACGAGCGCACGAGATGCATCAATCAACTTGAGCACAACGTTAGTCGATGCGATAGGTGAAAGCAAATTCAACAGAGAAGACGACTTCATACCGATAGTAAAACCATCTGGGATATTACTATCCTCTCCAAGAGGAACAAGTTCGTTAGCACTACGGGCAAAATCAATGTCAACCGCTTCTAATAGTAGTCCGTCAGCCTGCTTAGTTAGCTTTACAAGATTGTTCGTCTCGCTTGCCATCATAGAAACACGTCGAAGCGACTGCTTCAATCGGTCACGGTCGAGCGTAATATGATAAGGTTGTTCTTTGGGGATAACGCTTGAGTAGTTTGGATAACGATGCTCACTCGTACTAAAGATAAAGGTAATATTATCCGCAGACACCGTGCAACAATAACCATCAAACGAAATCTTCACTTCGCTGACCTTATCGAAAGCAGAAAGGAGAGCAGATACAAAGATGTTCGGAACAGCTACGCCAGCAGCCTTACCCTCAGTAATGAACGGAACCCCATGCTCCCACACGTAACGAAAAAGATTGTGTCCATCAGTACCAACGAAAGTAATACCGTCATCCTTAATATCCAAGTAAACAGAACTTAGAACAGGGCGAAACTCACTCTTCTTTGCCGATGCAAAAAGCGCATTACTTACACAAGGAAGGAGAACATCGGTAGGCACAGAGACCGTAACAAGATTAGTGTGAGACGACTTCAATACAGGATACTCATCCGCGCCAAAGCCGGCAAAAACAAACTCACCACCGTCATAAAGCACCTTGATTTCACGAGTAGTGTCATCCACTTCGACAGTGATAGGCTGCTCAGGTAAGGCAGAAAGCACCTGAAGAAACTGCCCATGAGGGATACAGATAGGCTTAAAAGCTGTGCCGTCTACCATAGTAATATTAACCTTGATAGTCATCATGCTCTCGGCACTTCCCGCTGTCATCAGATAAACCTCCTCTTTTGGGTCTGGTTTAGTAATCAGTACGTTCTGGACGATAGGCAGAGGGCAAGACTTTTGAATCACCTTACCAAGAACATTTAACGTGCGGACCATTTCCGCAATAGGAAAAGTAAATTTCATATTGTTGTTATTATAAATTGTTATTCAGAGAAAGCTGCTGCTGCCGCCCTTCTCTCTATCGGAATGAGGGTGCGGGGCGACAAGCAGCGAGCATCAGATAATCAGTTTAGAAAGGCAGGTCATCCTCGTTTGTCGGTGCACCTGCAAATGGGTCTTCATCAGGCTTAGGAGCAACGTAACCAGAAACTCCCTGTGCAACAGGAGCCGTATAAGCAGCCTGTGGCTTTGGTTGCGCCTTATGAAGATAGAGAGAGCACAGACGGAAGTTCATACGATTTCGTACAGCCTTAAAGAGAGAAGTGTTCTCATCCGTCGGGTCTTGTGTAGTCCATTCAGGATGCTTACCACCGTCAGCATCTATCACCTTCTTAGCCACAGCCTTAGCATAGAACTTAACAAACTCGGGCGAAAAGTTCATCACCATTTCATGACTTGGTACGTCTTTTTTGTTAGGGTCGTCACCACGTTGGATTGCTTTCTGACGGATAGCGTTACCATAAGCCTCATTATAAGGCCAGATGTTTACCCGAAGGACAGCCATCTGTTCGTGGGTTTGAGGATTTTCCTTGACGGAAATCTCATTAAAATCTAAAGGGATACAAACGTAATTGCGTTGTACACCATTCTCTTCCATACTCATCAACTTAGCATCTTTTAGCTTTAATAAGTCGATGTTTCCATTAAAACTTGCCATATTGTTACTATTTAATTAAAAGGGTAAATCTTTCTCATCTACTGCGGGAGGTGCAAGGGTTGTTGTTGTAACAGTACCGCCGCCACCGCTATATTTTCCTTGTCTACGGTCCTTAAAGTCACGCCAACGCTGACGCTCTTCCTCGGTAAGAGCAACCACATTGCCTTTATCATCGAGGATAGGCGCAGGATCAGGTTGTTTCAAGAACTCAGTGTAAGTTGCCATCAACTCATCATAATCGGCAGGTTGCTTGTCCTTTGTTCGATAGAAGTAAACAGCGTGTTCTGTGCGGACTAACTCACGAACCTGCTTTGGCTGAATAGTCGTATCACCTTCCCACTCACGTCCCTCAAAGTATCGACGTGTACACCAAGCCTGGTGCGCAAAGTAGTTTGTCTGTTCGGCCTTGCTTGGCTGTCCATTCTTTGTCTTTCTGAACATCTGTGGTGGATTCATTGTGATACCACACGTTTCGCAATAGTCCATAACACGACGCTTGAAAGCCTTTGTAGAGAACGAATCGTTTTTATTCTTAGACGCTTCGGCATAGTCAGCCTTATACTCCTCCAACATTGAATCAAGGTCGATTGGTACACCGTAAACATATTCCTGACCAAAGAATACACGAGCGAAACGCAAGAAAGACTCTCCAAGCGACTGAGTAAGCGTACGCTGCTCCATATACTTCTTCTGTGCATCAACCTTTTCATCAAAGCGCATAACGAACTGTACGGCAATAGCACAAATCATAATGAGTTGTGAGCGGGTTCGATTGCTCATTCTATCGAGTGACACGGGATTAAAGTCAGGCATCACGTCAGAGATATATCGAGCAGCTTTGTTTTTCAGAATATTCTCACCACTAAAACGATGACTGAAACCGCCTAAGCACACACGGCGCATAGTTGAATCGTCCATGTCAGAAAGTGGATAGTTACTTGAAACCACGTGACCAGGACCTTCAGATAACTTGATTTCCTGTGGATCAACAAACTTCTTTTGCGTTACAAAAGAGCCTGTTGCGTAGTTGTAAAGCGACTTAATCGAGAAATTCTGATTGACATCCTCCCAATGGACCACACGATGATGACGATGTACATAACGGGAAAGCGAGAAACTAAGGTCACGGCTCGGCTCAATATTCTTACCGTCAATATCGAGGATATAACAGCACGAACCGGCAAACATCTTCACGAAGGTACTCTTACCAGAACCACCTTCTGCACGGCCATTGCTACTGACAGTGTTCTCGACAAGATAAGGAATACAATTCGACTTACTTTCACGGTAACGCCACAACACACGTCCGAGACAGAAGACAAGGTTTGCCATACGGCCGTCCAATTCAAGCTGCTCTTCTGAAGAAAACGTTTTACCAGAATGAAGAAGGTCTTGTTCTGTTTTCCAATCCTCGTTGGCAAAGCCACGCAATACACGCAAAGACGGACACATATCCTTGTCTTGCTTACCTTTCCAGTCCACCACCCAACGATGACTTTGTGCCCAGAGAGCAAGTTCGGTGCTCTCACTTGCGAGCTGCTGAAGGGTGTAAAGCGGTTGACCGTTGTCATCTTTCTGTTCACGCTTAGCCTCTATCGCCTTCTTTCTATCTTGATAAACAGGATTTTCCTCAATAACGAAAGGCTGAGACTGTGGCATATAGAATGGCCAAGGCATTACCTCACCACGATCGATGTTAAAGTCTATCTGCGAATAAGGCACAAGCGTTATGTCGTCCTTAGTAATACGAAGAGCACCATTCTGAAAGTAGAAGTAATCTACATCTGGGCCATAACCATCCTTATAGTTTACCTGAACAGCAGGAAGCGAGCCGATAGTTTTCTCGTTCACCTCTCTATTATCACGACTGATAGCTTGCACCATCAGGCGATAGTCTTCTGGATCTGAGTTGTTCTGGCGTGCATATTCTGTCAGACATTCCTGCACACGCTGAACCATAGAAGGAGCGTCTAACTCGTCAGCGAAAGGTCCACTAATATGTACAAAACGACCGATTTTATCAGTAGACTCCATATCAACATCACGCACATATCCTTCAGCAGCCATGAACTCCCAGACGGTAGCAGGGTCAATCACGTAATAGTCCTCCTTCACTCGTCCACGTGTATCTCGTTTCTGTTTCTTCTCCATAGGACAAGAACTTAAAGCCGAAGTTATACAAGCAACAAAACGGCGGTCAAGGTCGTCATCATAGAGGAAGCTCTCTTCTTTAGGCATACGATAAGCTAAGAAGAAATCGCGAACGGTACGAACAGGACGTGCAAAGACACGAGGAGTGCGGAGATAAAGACGGTCGGACATATTAGGAGGCAAGGACGCTCTCAGTATATCACGATAACGTCTTCCTATAGCACGAGCAGCAAGGACACTACGATTGTCGTTAGGAAAAAGCGTATAAACTCTTTCAGCAAAGCGCGACAACTTATTATAATGTACAGGTGAGAAATCGACCTTACCATAACTAAATGCTACGTGGAACCATTTCTGCTGTGTCTTAGGAAAAGTGTATCTAAGAGCTTTCAGATGATAATAAGTAGCCACTGCATCCTGTGGAGTCGTGCAATAAATTACGCCTTGCGCCTTGATGTCCTTGTCTTCGATAGGTTCTTCTGTTAATTGCCAACGACCGTTAGGCACGCCGTCTTTATCTTCCCCCTCAGCCCAGACCTGTTTAGTTTCAGTCACAATTTCATCAGGATCAAGCGTATCTATAGCACGGCGAACAGCGGTAGACTCTGTAGTACGGTGTTCTACAGCAAAAGTAAAGACCCTATCACCAGACAACCATCGTGACACTTTGGAAGGCTTAACCTCTTCATCATTACTAAAGACAATAGGCGGCACGTCCATAGCAGGACGGAACACGCAACCACAACGCTCATCTTCTGCGTCGACATAAGCGAGAAAGAGAGGATTAAATGGTGTTCCATAAATCTTCTCGCTGATGGGTTCACCGTTACGGTTGACTGCTGGTAAGGTACATTCTGTAAGGGAATAGATAGCAAAATCCTGTTGAATAAAGTAAGGTTCAAAATGCCATTTACTATCCAGTCGGTCAGTATCAAATCCAAAGTGAGCCTTATTGCTACTATCCACCCATACCGAACACCCAAGAGCTGTAAGTTCCTGTGGTGTAAAGTCAGTCTTTGGTTGGAAATCGAATGACGTTAAAGGACGGTCGCTAACACCACGATAATCACGGTGCAAGATAGACGGCCACCGCTTCGCTATCTCGTCTTCGCTGTACCCACATTTCACGGCAAGTTCACGGCACACCTTGCGCAAGTTTTCTCCCTCTACGGTGATAGAAGATGCACATCCCTTGTGTTCGCTCCAGAAGCCAAGGTTATGAATAGCCGCATAGAGTTCGATAGCACCATAGCCCTGTCGTTTTGTGCGAGTACACATCCAACGTGAAACAGGGTCTTTGTATAATCCGCCTCTTTCATTCTTATAGATGATAAAATGAGGAGTATTAGCACCATCGCCCTCTTCCTTACTGAAAGGGCACCAGCAAGCCGTCTGCGTGTCGTCATTCTGAACATCAGCAGGACGAACAAGCATCGTTAGCGGCAATGCTGCTATCTCCGAGATAAGAGGGTCAAAAATCATATTGTTCTTTTGTTTAGAAGTTCATTAACATTCAGGCTTTCATACTTTATATTAGAATAAGCAGCCCTGTGTTATAAGTTGGGGAGGTTCTTGATGAATAGGGATAAACAAGCGTTCCTTAACTACTTTATAATCCGAAGCCGAGAAGGTGTTCTGGTGTTCCCATTCAGCAAAACAAAGGAACTGATCCGCCGGCATCTCGAAACTACTAATGAATACAGGTTGTTGTTGTTCAGCGCACCAACGGTAGAAACGTTCGTAATCAAATTCTTCAGCAGTGTTATAAACATTGGTACCCTTATAAGGAATGTCGCAATAAAAAACACTGTCTTTAGGAATAGTAACATCCGCATAATCAACAGAACTATATGCGAGTTCAACCATTCCACACGAAAAAGGAGAATAAGACAAATGTACACAACGCTCAAGACTCTGTAGTCTAACAAGATTTTCAGTCTGTTCAAAAGACTCACAATCTCCATCGTTACAGAAGAAGTAAGTCTTTATAGCTCGATAGCGAGAGTGATTTCCTTTTATTTCTTTAAGGAAAGAAAAGTCATAGCCCAGTTCTAAGCCAGGACCGTAATCATCAAAGACTAAGGCGTAATGAATAGCTCGTTTTAAGGGTTCACGTTCACGACTATAAAGATAATCACGCATATTGTTACCGAAACTCCAGACGATAGCCACATAAGGGTCAGTATCCTTCAACTTGTAAAAGTCCTCTCTACTTATCCAACGTTTTTCGTTAACGTATTTACCTTCCAAGGCAGCAACGAACAACTCAGGACACATCCAATTAATATCATTAATATGGACAGTCTTGAATTTATGGCGCAATAACGCAGCATGCGACACGGCACAACCACCACAGAACAAATCAAAAAAGTGTTCTTTATTCGGTAGAATAGACAGGATGCGTTCTGCAAGCCGATTCTTACTTCCTTTATAAGGTAATCCGTACTTCATCCGTCTTATCCCTCATGTTTTACATTATCCACACCATGAAGAGCACACCAAGTACTCCAAGCCGTAAGTTTCGCATCATAAAGAGCATTATGCGCTAAATTTACAGACAAACATTCAGGTCTACGAAAGCCATTGCAAACTGTGTCATACACCTTATTATAATCCTTATTTATCAAGGATAATGCTTCTTCTTTTGAGTAAATAGATTCACGTACGAATGTTTCAAGAACAACAGAACGTGCATCACGGATAGCGTGATAGTTTACAGGGAAGTCTATATCGAAAGTTTCAAAAGCATTGCGAAGAATTGGCACGTCAAAGTCTGAGCCTTGTGTCCATAAACAAATACTCTCTGCGCTGGACGTAGAGCGAACTTCTTCAAGCCATGCTTTAAAACTCAGAAGAACATCTTTTATATGTTCAACATGTTCGCTAAGGATACTATTCTTCAAAGTAGCATCTCTTTTACTCCACCACTTACAAGTCTCAGGGTCAATGTCAAAGCCTGACATCATTGCCGAACGAAGGTCTACACCAAAAGAGACTTCATAAGCATCTTCAAATAGCCGTTCTGACTTTTCTTCAAAGCGGTTCCACGCAACCGCACCGATTTGTATAATAGCCGCTGTAGGCGAAAGACTCGCGGTTTCTAAATCAAAGGTAACATCTAAATGTTTCATGTCTATATATTTAAAAATCTATCTAAGTTCAAATACTTTACCTTACAGGTCTGTTTGTTTACAAGTTGTGATTCTATTAAGAGCTTCATGTCCTCTAAAGAAGAAAAATGAAAATTAGGCTCATCAAGTTCAACGGCATAATACCAAGAGCCTTTTCCATTTCGTGCAACAGCATCTGTGCAACGATAAATAAAGGCATCCTGTGCTATTCCACGCCCTTTTCCAACAAGAAACGCAAAGGTATGTACCAACTGCGCCCAGCAAGCACCACGAAAAAGAAAGGTCAACTTATCATCATGCTGACCTCGATAATCGATAGTATAAGCCACAGGGCGCAATAAAGATACACACGCTTCACGTTTCATCTTCTAAACAAGAATCAAACACATTATTAACAATTCATTACTTAACACACCTATTAGAGAGCGATTGTTGCCAAACTTCCTCAAGCATCTGCTCAGCATCAAAGGATACATCACTTGAAGGCTCAAGTTCACGAAGGATATCAACGATTCCAATACGTTCAAATTCCTTCCAGTTGTCAGAAGAAAAACGTTTCTGAATAGTAACATCACTTAGCATACCTAAAAGAGCCATAAAGTTTTTAAAAGAAGCACGAAGACCCCATTCTTCTCCTATAGCAGTCCAGAACCATCCATCACCCGAACCACCATTAAGTCGCAAGACATTAAGATAATCGAGGACAGCTTTTTTCTGATTACTTCTAAGAAAAAAATCTTTTACAAAATCAACACCTACTAATTCCCATAATCGAAAGCCTTCCTTAAAGAATCTATCATAAGTGAATCCACGTGAAGCACCATATTTTTCCATTAAGGAATAAAGTTTTTCTTTATCAATCACAGAGACATCTGAAGATTGCAGTCTTTTTTCTCTTATTAAATTTTGTAAAATCATAGATGCTTAATAATATATTTTGTAAATTTCGATACAAAGTTAAAGGTTTTCTTTAAACAAACAATGCTTTTCTTCAATTTAATTTGTGAATTTAACTATTTTCCAAATAATATTAAAGTAAAACATTGATATTTCAAGATAAAACAACAAACTATACATACAAATATTTAACAATAAAATTTAAAATATGGAATACCGTTACAATTACAACTTCCTTCTTCAATGGATGGAAGTTAATCAAAAGACAAAGAAAGATGTTTTACGAGCATTAGGAACAAAAGACTACGGAAGTGTAAAAAAATGGATGGAAGGAAGTATCCCTATGCACGTTGAAGCAATTTTACGTTTATGTAATACATTTAGCATTCCAATAGGAGCGTTTTTTTATGACGAAGAAAAAATTAAAGAGATGCCTAATGCTGATCTTATATTGTCAAATCTCCAGCCAAACAAAACTGGAATAGAAGGAGAAAAATATAAAAGCAAGGGAAATATATCAAGTGAAACTATTATAGAGAAAAGAACGAGTATAATACCTCCTTTTGTTGATACAGTTTGCATCAACAACACAAATGAAAATGCTACGAACACAGAACTTATCAAAAAGAATCCTGAAATTCTGGAGTCTCAAAAAGACAACGAGAGAGACCAACAAGCGTCTCAAGAATGCGAAAATAAAATCACAAAAATCCAACTTCTATACGAACGCCAATTAAAAGAAAACGAGAGAAAGCATAAGGAGGAAGAAAATAGAATTAGACAAGAATGCCAGATAAGGTTTGATGCTGAGAAGAAACGCCTAATGGACATTATAGAGCGACTAACAGAGAAAATATCTCTTATTTAAGCTTTATAAGACTACAAATAGCACATTTATAACACAAGTAACAACTTATAAATAAAAAACCTCCGTTATCCATCACGGACTACGGAGGCGTTTCACATAAACAAAATAAATATTATGTAGTAAACAAGAGTCCTTTTTATTCGTATCGACCATTCTTTGAGTAACGTGACATAAACTGACGACCGTCAGCAGCGGCATCAGTCAGTCCGCCACGTCCAAATTTATTGACATGTGCCTTAATACCGTTCTTCTGAAGTTCAGAAAGAACAGAAGAAAGCTGGGCTATTGTTGCTCCTAACTCCATTATTTGTGCTTGCTGACCCAACGAATCAGCAACAGTGAACTGTGCAACATTGCCACTATCATAAGCCCTATAACTCATACCGCTTCGGTTCTTGTCAAAGCGAACAATCTCTGAAATCAAATCAGGACGAGCCATCATCAATGCTGCTGTGGTCTCACGTCCGATAACCATTTCTGGACCACGTTCAGCAACCAATGCTGGCTGACCATTTATAAGCGTGGTAATAGGATCTTTAATCAATCCAGTTGATAGTTCACCTGCTTCTGTAGCGGCATACACATGTCCGTCATTACCCACTACTGGATAAGTCTTACCATCATTGACACCACGGAAAGCCTGCACGTTACCCGCATCATAAGTCAACATACCGCTAACAAGTTTAGTATTCGTAGAAGTATCAGAAGACTTATCGCCACCACCAAACAGTGATGAGACCTTACCCATAGCAGCCGAAAGCAAACCATTCAGCAATGCAGTAATAACTGCAACGAGAGGAATACCCCACCAACCAAGCTTACCAATAATATCAGCTGCACCACCAGCAATACCCATTGAAGTTTTAGCCTGCGTTTCAGAAGATTTAGTTTGAACACTTTCTGATGCCTGCGTTTTCTGAGTTTGGATAGCCGTCTGAGCAGTTTTGTCCAGAGACTGTTGTATCGTCTGCCCAGAAGCCTCTGTTAAGGTTTGCTTTGCTGTCTCAGCCTCCTTACTTACCTCAAGAGTTTCTTTTCCACTCTGTTCCTCAAGTTTCTTTTCTTGTTTCTTCTGCTTTTTCTTTGTACGGAAAATAGAAGAAAAACCACTCGTAATAGACTTTAGTAAAGACTTTTCTCCCTTCTGTTTTGCCTTACGTTCTTTCTTTACTCCGTCAGTTTCAATAGAGACCTCTTTTTTCTTATTCTTTTTCTTTAAGCCAAAGATTTGCTGTGCAAACTCTTTGAAAGACATCTTACGAATCTTCTGACCGCCCTTATCGATTGCAGAGATTTTACCCTGCTTAGACATTTCAATAGCTTCCTGCTCTTTCGCTGAAGCAGCCATCTGTGTACTAACAAGACGGTCATTTATCAACTGGAACATACGACGCTTGATAGTTTCTTGCATCATGTTTACAGTCAACTTTAAGAAACTATTAATCATACCGCCAACAGCCTGTTTAACGGTCTTTTCAGAAGACACCAAAGACTCTCCTAACTCGGTGCCAAAAGACTCGATAGGCGCAAATAAGCCATAGAGTTCGTCCATACGGTTCTTCATCTGATTAACAAGTGCTTTTGTGTACTCTATGCTCGTTTCGTGCGCACGTCTTTCTGCCGCTGCAAGTATGGCTTCATCAGCATGTGCAGCCTTTAAATATTCATAAAAACGTTTAGCCTCACGCAAACGAGACTTATATAATTCAACCTCTGGGTCAGCACCAAACGACTGTAACACTTCCCAATTACCATATACGCCATGATTTTCGGTAGTATTATCGCCTTCATCTCGTCTCCGTTCAGCATCAGAGGTAAACTGCCAAATACCTTCCTTCTGTTGATTTAAACGAACCTCTTCTGTGTCAAAGGCTGCCTTTTCATTAGTATGGTTCCAACGGAAAGTTAAAAGTTTCTCTTGTCTGTCAGCGGCTTTTTTCAAAGCTTCAGTATAATCATCATTATACTTTATCAACGTATCATAGAAAAGACGAATACCATCAGAAGCCTTACCACCGACTTTTGCCCCTTCAGAGAGAGTATCAAAGAGAACACCAAGGTCAACAGCGGCAGATGAGCGTTCATCTTCAGAACCAAACAACATATCAAGCAATGACTGTCGTCCCTCCATGCTATCAATATTCAACATTTGTAATGCGTCAAAATTCGCTCGTGAGTTCTCGAAAACAGACTGAATAGAAGCATTACGTGTGCGAATTACGTCTCGTGCATTCTCACCACCGCTCAAGACTGCCTGACTATGCAAAGCATCAAACGGAGAGAAACCTAACTGTTCAAAGGTGTTTAAGTAATCATTATCAACCTTACCAGTATAATCGTCCTCCAAGATTTTTTGTCGACGAGCTTGTTCAACCTTATTAGCCGACTTAGCGTTAGCCTGTTCATTCTTTGAAGCATTGTGCCATACTTGATCCAACAAGGACGTACCAGGACGTTTCAAATCTTTCGATAGTTGTGTTATACGTCCACGAAGTGCACCAATGTTCACCTCGCCAATACGTTCAAGCAAGACTTTACTCTCATTATAACCATTTTTATCATCATGCTCTATCAGATCAGAGTCCATTGTTTTCTTAAAGGCGTTCCAATCATTCTTAACATCAGCGATACTTTTTCGTGCATTCGACAAAGCGATGTTCATACGTGCCGTGATACCAGCCTCTAATTGGTCACGCAAAGTCTCTTCCATATCTGTAGCCGAGGCAACCTTATACAAAGCCGTTATCTGTCGGTCGTAATAATTCTTCACGTTATCAATAATAGCCTTAACATCTTCCTGAGCATCCTTCAATTCATAACGCTTTGCCTGACGAACTTCTCGCTCAGCCTTTATTCTCCGTGCATTCTCCTCCCGTGCTGCTTTCCTTGCTGCAAGGATGGCAGCTTTATCAGGAGCATCTAAATCCAGACTACCATTATTATCAGGTGTATCCTCAGCTTTTATGCCTGTAGCGGCATCAATTTTATCACGCAAAACTCCTTCTACATTGGCTACATCTTTAGAACGCCCCTTATTACTATACGCTTGTGTGGCATATTTTATAGCCTTTACAAACTGTTCACCGCGCAATTTGTATTGTAAGAAAGCATAGTATTCACCAGATATTTTTGATTGGCTCCTACCAGAAGAGTCAACAGACATCGTTGATGCACCAGAACGAAAACGATACAAATCTTCAATAGCAGAAGAATCTAAACCAAAACGTTTACCCAAAGACATCGCCAAGGAATGAAGTGATACTCCCTTTCTGCCTGCATCCTCTACTATATGACGCAAATCAGCACCGCGTGTTTTTAATTTGTTATCTTTAGCAAAAGTGTCATAATTAATCAAATGGTTAACCTCATATTGTGCATACGGATCATAATGACTCTTACGATATTTATCAATACCCTCCTGTACAGCTTTCTCCTTAAGTTGGTCGACAACTTTTTTATAAGCCTTAGCAAGATCTTCCGCCGTAGATTTTTCTGTAAGCATATAACCCAAATACGTACCATATTTAGAGTTAAACTCTTTTATAAGGTCAGCACGGGCTTTTGTACCAACATTTGTCTTATCAAGTTTATCTTTTAAAGCATCCAAAGCAGACTTTTCAACCATAAAAGAAGACACCGTGTTTTTCACCTGTGTGTCTAATTCGCTCATAGCTGTAGTAGCATCTTTTGTCTTACTTGTAAATTCGTAAATATAATAAATAAGTGAGACTATAGCTGCTATCACAAGTCCAAAGACATTAGAATATAAAGCTTTATTCAATCCTTCTTGCGCAATCCTTGCTTCTGTAGCCGCTACAGCTTCCTCTCTATCTGCGGCAGCACGGAAACGCTGGGCTATAGCAGATGCCATTATAGCATCCTTCATAGACCTAAAACTTTCAACAATCGTTAAGACTGCAAAAGAAACACCTTTAAATAAAAAGAAAGTGACGAGAGCAGGGAGAAAAGTTAAAATAGTCTTTACAGTACCAGCCAGCATCGTTAAAAAGAAACTTATGTTATGAGTAACGATAGACGACTCTGTTAACGATTTAGAGAAATCATACCATGCTTGCGCCATGTCCTTAACAGCACTGACACCTTTAGGATTAACAAAAGATTTCTCCCACATATTATTAGCTCTTTCAAGAATAGCTTGCGCACTCTCCTGCTGCATTTCATATTCTTGAGTTGCCGCTGTTCCTTCTCGGAATGCCACCTTAGCTGTTTCGAGATGTTCTTTCAGCATATCTACGTTTTTCGCCATAGTAACCATCACGTTACCAAGACGAGAACCGTTACCACCAATCTTTTCAAAGGTATCTTGCAAGGCATTCATATTGCCCTTAGCTTTCATCTTCTCAAGAATAAGAACCACCGCATCCATCGTGCGTCCAGCTGTGAACAGTCTATTGATAGTACCTGGTTCGATATTCAAGACCTTTTCTATAAGGTTGTGATTCTTCTGTAAAGCAACAAACAACTTTGTAAAGGCAGTAGAAGCCACCTCAGGCATCAGCTGCATAGAATCAGAAGCTGAACCCAAAGCAAGCAATTGGTCGGTTGTAATACCCGCAACGCGAGCCGTACCGACAAGACGCTTAGAAAACTCAACGATATTATTAGAAGATGATGTGGTCGTTGATGACAACTTGAAAAGAGCAGAACCAATCTTTAACATTGACTTTTCTACGCCAAACTTAGGAATAAGTCCCATCGTTTCAGTCATCTTAGCAAGAGCGGTCAAAGACTCTGGTCCCATATCTTCAGACAAAGCAACCTTCACCTGATTGGCAGCCTTTACGAAATTTTCCAAACCTTCAACACCATACTTACCCATACCAAGTTTACTACCCACATAGGCATCCTGCGCCAAAGACTGAATCGTAGAGCGCGTATCAAGTTTAGAAAGATTTACAGCTAACTTATTTACCTCCGCCGTAGTCAAGCCACTAACCTTACGAATATCATTCAACTGGTCAGAGAACTTTAAGTTATCACTAATAACACCTTGTAACTTTGAACGAATTAAATTAAACGCTCCAAAAACACCAATATAAGCCGTTATGTTTTTAACAGCATTCTTCCACAGGCTATTATGCGTCCGTACAGAACCATTATTCTTGTCTATCTGATTTTTTATAGCAGCTATGTTCTTCTGCATCTGTTTGAGTTTCGGATTATTGCCCGCCATCTCATTCAACTCACGCTTAGCGGCACCGAGAGCTCGTTTTAAATCACGCGTAGAAGTGCCAGCAAGATTCTTCATAACCTCGTCAACACGTTTTGTTGCAGAAATATTATGCGCAATAGCATTATTATAGGCATTAAATTCCTTTTCAGCCATTTTAAAAGCTTTAGAATTTTGTTGTCCAGTCTGTGCTAACTGCTGCATTTGATTGTAACACTGCTTAGCCTTGTTTTTTAGCTCGTCCATCACCTTTTTTGCGGTGGTAGCATTCGCTGTAATTACTACTTGTGCTTGTTTCGTACTTGCCATATCTACACGTTAACTATGATTTCAGAACAAAAGTAAACATCTTTAGAAAAGAAGGTGGGACAAAAAGATGTCCCACGATAAAGGAAAACATTGAGTATTTTTGCGTTATAACATTAAAACAATATTATGCCACAGCCAATTTCAAATCCGATATTCCCGCTCAATAAAGTAATAAGAGACTTTATGGAGCAAACAAACATGCAAATTAAAGCCAACCTTATTACACAGAAGGTTTGGCCTACAGAAATCTATCCAGGCTACAAAATTAAGAATGAAGCAAACAAACGAGACGGTCTACCCCACTCTACAGGTGACGGTTCAAGGTCATTTCAGTCAAGATTAGTAAGAGCAGACCAAGCAGGAAATGTTACACTGGTATTCAATTACAACGACTATATGCGATATGTAGATATTGGTGTCGGTGGGAAGCGAAAGGCTGAGAATGTGGAGAGGAGTAAGAATGCACGATTTCGCAACAGATATATCGCTATATGGGACCCAACAGGCGGACAAACGCACCGTCCAGCAATCATGATGGAGTACCGCCACCTACAGGAGCGAATCAAGGACTATCTCGTAGACTTCTATGGATATGAAGGACAAGTGTCAATACTTGACACCTTCACAGACGCAACCATTAATCTATGGTAAAAAGAAAACGAAATCGCAACCATCTTCACAGACAGTTGCGATTAAATTCTAAGTATATTCACACTTAATATAGAAAGAACTGAAAATTCGCCTTATCACTTACCTTTTAATCTATCAATTTCTTTTTTCTCAGCTATCAGACGTTCACGTTCTGCTTTTTCCTCCTTGCAATACTCATCAAAGTCAGCTGCTTCACGAGCAAGCGTTTGTTTCTTTGTATTCAACATAAACGTAAAAGCCGCGCTTTCTATCAGCTGCATATCCTTATTATTATCGCAAGGAACATCAACACCGATATACCAGTTTCGTTTCCATTCAAAAAAGATGGGTGTGGTACCACACTCTGCTGCCACAGTAGTATTACCGCCTGTCAGGATGTCAAGCAGCGAAGAAATACTCATAATAGGCAGAGCCATACGCTGACGCTCAGCGGTAACAGCACGAGAGGCGACCTTTACAGAAGGGCGAACCGCACGAAGATGCACCCGAGCACCCTTTCGTAGTTGACGAGATTGAACTAAGTCAGGCGCAAGCATATCTGAGATGCGAAGATAAGAAATAAAATTACGGTCCTTCATTCGCTTTGTTATTTCTTCTCGAAGCGCATCCTCCGTCATCTTATCAGCATCAGTAATGTTAGCTGTTTGCGCCCAAGTAGCCAAAGAATATCTATCACGAACATCTGCCCAAGACAACAATTTAGAACGGTCATACAAACAATCTGGCTCATCTTTTGGCAACTCATTCTTTTTGACAACAACTACACCAGAGTCCAGTTTCACATTTGGCTCATAACATAGTTCTTCATCAATCTTAGTTGCAACACGGAACACCGCAGGATTAGGTTCCTTCTCAAAGATAAGAAAAGCTACACCACCAGCAAACGCATCGTTAGAAGAATGGTAAGCCACAGCCCCCATTCGCTTTGCATAAGCATCTGCTCGACGAAGAGCAAGGATAGCCTGCGAATTAAACTTGCGAAGTCGCTTTCCCGTTTCAGAAAGCGCAGGTAGTTTGTAGTAATACTTCATTATCTTATTATTTTATCGACAAAGTTAAATAAAAACATTAAATTTACAAAACATATTGATTAAAAATTATACCTTTGCTTTAATTAATTAAACAAAACATTCAATAATATGAAAAAAGACAATAACGAAGAAGAAAAAAGTAGCGGTGTTTCACTTGAAGATTACGTTATCCCAGACAAAATTAATGCTTTCATTCAACACTACAAACCAGCTAAAGATGAAAGCACTTGCGACGAGGTTTATACAGATGCTAAATTACGCCAGTTCTTCAAAGCATGGCCTTGTACTTTAGGCGACCCATTGTCGATTTACGCAAGCATACTAAGGGAGAGCGGATTTATAATGAAAGTAAGCCTATCGGGAGAACCAGCTTACTTCGTTTGTCTAAAAGAAAATTAAGGACATCCTGTAAAAGTTCTATTTTGAGGTAAATTTACTTCAAAACGTAAAGTATATACATTATGATGCTAAGGTATATACTTTATAGTGCTAAAGTATATACTTTACGTTCGCAAAGTATATACCTTAGTTTTTTGAGGGTTATAAGATTCAAAGAAAATGGTGAAAACCCTTTATCTTTCTCCGAACACAGAAGTTATCAGACAGACACCACTATCTTTTCTACCAATAGCCTTCTTTATAATAGAAATTAGACGTTTATATTCAGTCTGATTTTTCTTATCATTACAAAGTGAAAGGTAAGTATCACGTTCTTCTTTCGTTGCAAACTCGACATTGATATTGCCAAGATAAGAACCAATATGCTTTGCGCTATGGAGCAATGAAGCAAAAAGACCATCACCGTATGCCGTTAAAACGTCTTGCCACTCTGTAGACAACGCACCAGGTACAAAAGCAGGCTGCTCGTCCTTTACAACAGAGGGAACGATTGCTGGACCGAATAAATCAGTCTGACGCTGTTCTTTTCTCGTCTGATAGTCTCGCTTCCACTTACGCAAAACACCCATCACGTAAGCTGCAACATCGTCAGGCTGCTTACGCTCAACGATACGTCGCATATCCTTATAAGCAAATTCAAGGAAGGATTGAAGCTGATCATCGTCCATGTCTGACATAAGCATACGCAAAGCATAAGCGGAGAGCTCTGGACACCATGCCACATAACTATCAATAAACTTAATCTCAGACGAAGCTCTGTGATTGTTCGCATCACGCAAGAGAGCAAGCTGACCTTTCTTTATAACAAACTCAACTTCATCTGGCGCACCACGCTTCTTACCTGCTGGATAGACAGGTGAGTACTCAAAAGAGAAATCAATCTCACCACGTTCCATCAGTTTATCCATTTCTTTCTTTACAGGATCAAGAACCATGATACGGACGTTACTCCAATTATTATAAGGATTTTTTCCTTCATTCGTTTGTCTGAAATACTCATCAGTAAGCCCGAGGAACTCAAGAAGGTCAGTATAAGGGACTTTCTTATGACCAATGTCACGATAACGACTTAGGTAGATATAAAGGCGGGGGGTACGCTTTTTATTACATATCCGTGCAATATGTGAGAGGTGCATCACGTAACCATACTGCATAGTGAATATCTCACGGATATTCTCTGTAAGCATAACGATACGTAACATGCCCGTACGGCGTATTTCGTTCTCGCTCTTAGGCAATTCTATACGAGGGAACAAAGAAGCAACTACATACTTACTGATACGTCCACGACCATCGAATACAGGATATTTCATAGTAATGGAACTAAGAACCGTTGCAGCGTCTTCCAAATCATCATAATGATCACGACCAACACCCAAGTCTACAGCTGAAAGAGTAAAGTCGAGTGTATCCCTTTGCATCAAAGAAGAATAATCGAAGATGTCTGGGAAAGTTCTATTCTTTTCCTTTTCAGCGACACTATCAATTATACGTTGCTGTAATTTCTCTACAATACCCAATAAGATACGCTGCTGCATTAACGTGAAATCTCCACTAATCTGAGAATAAACAAGAGGGTTGTAAAGCCACTTAGATTCCCGAAGGTCAGCAAAGATAACGTTAGAACTTTCTAATAAAGAAAGTCGCTTATCTTTATTAATACGTTTAGATCCCATATTATGTATCTTTGGAATACTTATTTAATAGCGTTGTTTTAGGAAACAGTTGCCTTGTTTTAGAAAATAGTTGCCTTGTTTTAGAAAACAGTTGCGTTGTTTTAGAAAAAACATACGCCAAAGTCTTTTGTACAAAGGGTTTCTATGTGCGTTTATACTTAATATACTCAATATTCATATTATCAGCTTAGTAGAATACAGAATAAAAAGAATAATCATATATACCTTTCGTTTTTCTAAAACAACGCAACTATTTTCTAAATCATAGCAATTGTTTTCTAAAACAACGCAACTATTTTACTTTATTACGTTCAACGAACTCAACGACAGCACGAAGTGCAAGAGACTTCAATGTCTCTCCAGGGAGATAGTCCTTTACATCACGCAAACGACGATAAATGTCAACGGGCATATCAATAACAATACCCTTCGTTTGTTGACGACCTGTAAGTCGTTGTGCATAGTTACCGATTGGAGCCATAGGCTGTGCCACTACTGGTGTAGCAATATTAGCAACATTTTCCTCAGTAGATAAGACTTCTTTTTCCATATAATTCTCTGTCTGCGTAATCATAGGTGTCTCACCGACCTTCAAACGCTTACCGTAATCTTTTCCCATAACTTTATGCTTTATATGTTTTCTTTAATTCTTTCACAAACGCCTCGTAATCGATTCCTGCGGTACAATAAGGCGCATACTCAAAGATGTTGCGTAACTGAAGCTGCGCCTCGGCAATCTTTACACAACGACGGATGCGAGTATCAAAAACAATCTCATCGTATGTGTCACGGAGATACTTCACCATGTCCTTTGTCATGTTGGTGCGTTCGTCAGCCATAGCGAGTAATAGACCTCTCACTTCAAGATCGGGGTTCAACATCTTGCGAACGTCCTTACAAGCTTTTAGGATTTTACCTATACCACTTACTGAAAGACCCTCTAATTGCACAGGAATAATAACGCCAGTAGAAGCACCAAGAGCATTATAAGTAAGCTCAGACAGTGACGGAGCACAATCTATTAAGACATAATCAAATGCCTCACTAATCCAGCGTGTGCCCTCCTTAAAGTCACCAGACATATCTGTAAACTCATTACCGAAAAGCTGACACAGAACCAGCTTTGATTGCATCTGACGATGTAAATCAGGGTCTATACCATTCAATAATGAAGAGGCAGGCACGTAATACCAGCGGTCACTCTTCTTGTAGATTGGCAATGAGTTACTACTGCCATCACGTAAGGCATCTGCCACTGTAAGAGCAGGAGAATAGTCAGACTTTACCTTCTCCCATCCCATTAGGAACGACATATTACCTTGTGGGTCGAGGTCAATACACAAGACTTTAGCCTTCTTATTCAGGCGCAGAATGCCTGCGGCTACACTCTGGACGGTAGTAGTCTTCCCTACTCCACCCTTGTTGTTGACAAACGCCAACACTTCTTTAAGTTTACCCATATTTTATTTTCAATTCGTTCTACAAGAAGCACTGTGAATATATCACTTGCAAAAATACTATATTTTGTCAATACTACCAAACTATTTTACTTAAAAGTTTTATTTATAGTAAAAAATATAATTTAATAATATGTTATGTTGTTATAAAAAAACTTTCGTACTAAAATATCTACGTATTAAAATATTTAATTAAAAGTCTATATAATTATTATGTTTCCATTTTTCGTTTATATCTATCGAGTAACTCTGCTCATTCGATGTAAAGCGTTGTGTACGAATAGGTTTAACAGCGTATTGTGTACGTGTTCCGATAGGCGTAACAGCACCTCCACCCCATCGAAAAGAGTAGAAAATCTGTGTTTCATATCCTCTCTCACCAACGTTATCGACGCATAAACACCGCTTACCACCCCACCAGCCATTTGGCAAAGTATGACGACGGAAGAGTAAAGCTTCGCTCTTTGTTGGTAATCGGTAAGGCAAAATACGCCTGCATATAGATTGATATAACCTGCTTATATCATCATATTGAAGCGGATAGAGTTCCAAACTGGCAACATAAAAAGAGGCAGTATCATTCTTAAACAAGAACATTTCACGCTGTGTATTTAAGCTATCTGTTCCCTTTTTGTCGCCAATATGGCTCGAATGATGTTTAATCGAAGTCTCTAAATCGGTATAAGGCTTTTCACATCCAAAGAGAAGGAACGTGGCTACAGCTGTCGAGCAAAAAACTCGACAGCAAGTCTTAAAGTATAAATAATCAGAAATTCTGTGCATAATATTCGTTCCATTGTGTGTTAAGAGCAAAAGACATCTGGTTACTTTTCCCAAACAGTTCGCCAGAAAGGACTGTTGTACGGTTCATTTTCATCTGTACAGAAGGCACAACGATTTGTGAAAGCACCTTCCCGTTATCGTCTTTAGCCACCAATGTTACATTCGTACTCCACGCTTCTGCTGAAGGTGATAATGAATATACCGCCAAGGAAGCATCCTTTGTGCCTACGAAATTCTTAATATTAATGCTATAATGTGTCACATTATCATTAACTGCAAAGAGCGAAGGAACACTAAGTGACTTATACCATGTCGCAAGTTCTAAGTCCAAGATAACAGCTGACAGGGGGACAACATCCGTAATTTTAACATTCAAACGTGTGGCAACACGTTCCAGTGTAATACGCTGTACAGTTTCCATTCCCGAAGCAACACTCACATTAACCTCTTTAGCAAAGGTGTCACTTGCCTTCGCCCATGTGATAACATCAGACGATAGAGTAGGGTGAGTTCCACGTGAAGCGACAATGCGAATGACATGCTGACCATAGTCAAGCTTTACCGAAGGCTTACCAAAGTCTTCATCAGTAGCACCCTGATGTATCGTCTGTTTCAACTCTCCTCCTACATAATCGAACAGCCACAGGTCGGTCATACCGACACCATCTGCCGTAAAAGACGGTGTTTCAGAAGCACGAGTTACGACTTTCTTAGCCATATTCTCCGTTCTTTGCATAAAACCATTACACAAGAAAGTAATCGTTTTCTGTTGTGTTACAGGCACTTCAAGGTGTGAATCACTCTCACTACTACAAGCAGATAGTAATACAACTACTAAAACTGCAAAATAAATAACCTTTTTCATAAATGATTAGTTTAATAGATTTGTATAATAATATATTAATAACTAATTAATTAATAAACTCGCTTTTTAGTAAGCAATATAATATGTTTATTATTTTTATATAAAGAAAAGTACGAAAGTACGTATGTACGAAAATATTTTAATATTTAATATGTTTATTTTTTATGTAAGAAGATGAAAACTTAAGAATATCCTTTACGAAGAGTTCAGAAAGGACGGCAGCGGCAGGATCAGGAGTAGAGAAAGCTCAAATTCTTTCCAATTTATTACAAATTGGAAAGAATTTACGATCAAGACGGAGGGCAAATGACATCTATCGGTGTGACGGAAATAGACAATGCTGTATGAGGAAGTATCAATCAGAGAGTCTTTACCATCAATCAAGAAAGAATTTGAACCTGTCCTTTTATTATAATAAGGATTTATGCCCTGTATCTTTGCTTTTCTATCAAGGGGAGGGTGGGGGAAGTGTAGCAGTATTTAGCTGACACCTATCCCCATTCCTTTACTCCTTAAAGCCCATAGCGTTCATATCAGCCCTGTGCTGACGTACCGCCTTAATCTCTGCAATTCGCTCTTTCGTAATACCTGTTTCACGTGATGTTTTCACGTGTAAGAGTTCAGGACGGCGCGAATAATCCACATCGGTCAAACCAATACCACGCTTAGGATAGAGAGTAGGAGAAACGGCTGGATCATACTCCTCTTCCCATTCGTCAAGCGGCTGAAGGTCGCCAAGACGTGAAGCGCGATACTTACGATCTCTATGTATCCAGATGTTCTGTGCCCATTCAGCCATCAAATCCAACTGATGAAGAACGCTCGACCAGTCAACATCTTTACCTTTTAAGTCATCCATACATCCACGCAGTTCAAGGTAAGCGTTTAAGCCCGGCACCTTTGCAACAGGACGTGGCTCATCATATTCCTCGTCATAAACACGGCCAAGAATGTCCTCAATATACTCCTTTACGGTTATACCCCGCTTTGCAGCCTCACGTCCATTCTCAATAGCCAAGGCACGACCATCAAGATAAGTCCGTCGACCTTCCTCAGCGATTTGCGCCTGCGTAGTAGTACCGTCTTTCCGTACTCGTGTAATACCACGCTGCGTAGGAAATGAGACATACCGTGCAACCACACGTGGGTATCTCGTTCCTATAATACTTAATCCTAAATCTGTACGTGTCATCTCACGCGTCACGATAAAGGGCGAATTTGCCTGCATATTGTCGTTAAACTTCGGACAAGCATTAGGCATCCAAACAGGCAATGCTGTCAATTTTTTATTCTCTTTATTATTATTTTCCATACATATTGCCCGTCACGCCGATAGCTCAGCTTTTTATGTTTATAAATAATCGATTTTAAGAACGGCCTTACTTACTATCGCAAATGAAGAACGGCTATAATCGCAATTAGTCTCAAGAAAATCCTGACACTCGTCAAACGCCCCCTCAAACATAGGCGTTTGTTTCCATCCACCTATTGTTTCTTGCACACAATAAACATCCATAGCGTATTTTTTAAGATTTTCTAAAGCACCTCCGAATGATAAGCCTGCAACCACTCTGGTATTTCACGCAACACACGTGCTTCATCCAGTGCGTCCATAGGACTATCTCGTAAGTAAGTTATCTCTCGAGTTTCATTGAACTCACCCTCTTTGAAACGAACAACAAAAGTTCCTTCTGGATCACCTACAACCCACCAACCTTCGTCTTTACTACTCTGTAGAACGAAACGATTAAAGGCTGATAACGTGATATCCTCCTCTTTCACAAGGCGAGCAGCCGTAACAGTAGCCTTACCAATAAACTCAATAGTTTTTGGCAGCGACATAAACCGCTCTATAGCATCCTCTTTATCCTTACCAACCGAAGTAACGTGAATCTCGTTTCCATTCGATAAGGTAACATTAAATGTGTATCTTTTCATTTTCCATTCCCCGTAAAGCCAGATAGGCCAGCTATTTATTTTTTAAATATTTTCCAATTATTTTCTCACACTATATTAGTGATGGTTGTATTTCAATATTATGATGCCACCCCGTACCATCTGCCATTGGAACGTCATACTCTTTCGTCTCAAGATAAATACTATCTTCTTGATTGCGCAAGAAAAAATAGGTACCACTACCATCAGCTTTCAGAAGATGAAAGTCAGACGTACCAAGTTCTTTCTCAACGGCTAACTTCAAGGCTTCCTTAAAAACCAAGTCACCAAAAACAGACACACGAGGAGTTTTACGACAATCATGGAATCCTCCATAAATTGCACCACGTATCTTACCATCAGCAACAATGAGACGATAGACACCTGCACCTTGATAAGCAGACAACCAGTAACGACCATCCTCGTCCATCTCGTCTTTCTTATCACACCAGACAATAACCTTAGCAGCACTCTCCATCAACTCAGGAGCAGCGTCCTTGATAGCCTTATTACCATCCTCCTCAGAGATTTCCTCACGAACTAAAGAAAAGTTAGTATTCAATGGCTTAAGATAATAAAGGAAATACCCTTTATATCCTTTTTTCAGTCCCGACTGCCAACGACCGTCTACTTTCCTCAAATAAATAACATCTTCTGGCCAAATAGACGAAGATGAAAAATAACGTCCGATTGCCACAACCTCTGCGTTCTCTGCTCTCTTTTCAAAGGCTGCAATATTCTTTGGAGTACCAGACATGCGACAAACCTCTCTGCCATTGGTACCGATAAATGAAGTGTAATCTCTCATATACTTTCCCCGTCAAGCCGTTAGGTAAGCTATTTAGATTTTAAAAAGTCAGTGATTTTTTTCACACCCTATATAGGGTTTTACTTTACAACATCTTTCCAGAATGCTGTCTTTGGATTTCTCAACCTTAAGCGATTCTTTATCCACCACCTAACGGCTGCCTCCATAATATCTTTCATTCCAGCAAGTATCTCTTTAACATTAGCCTGTGTCAACTCACCATTTCCTTCACCGCCTGCATGCTTTAGGATAAAGGTTTTATCATCTTCCGTATATCCACACATAGCCAGAGATTTCACGGTTTTCACATCCTCTATAAAACGTTCTGGAGTAGTATCCAGCACCTGAACATTCAGGCGTGGCCAAGTCTTACATTCTATTAGTTCAAATGATTTTCCGTCCACCTCGTGAACAGAATATCTAAAATCATATTCTTTAAGCATACATCAACATTCCATATTCATAAACCTTACGCCCAGCAGCAATATCCTGTGCGTCTTCCACACTTATGTTATTTTTCATTGCCCACGCAATCATACGTGAAGCATTGTCGTTACAATCATAAGATTCGCAACTCTGTGTATCATAAATTGCATTCATTCCACGCCAAACATGACCAATCTTATCCAACAAGTTATAATAAAGTTCGTTGACAGCAGCATCATCGTTATAAAGTTCCATCCAATCATCAGGAATATAGCAATAAGAAGCCGTTAAATCAGTATTTTCAGTAATCTCATTAAAGACCATATCTTCAAACACTTGATAAGGCATCAGAACGTCTGTTTCTAACCCTACCAAAGTAAGATAGGCACCGAGAAGATAATCATCCGTATAACGTGTATCGTTTCCTTTTAGAGTTGAAATAATCTCCTCTATACTCTCAGGCATAAAAGACCAAAATCCAGAATTAGAAACCCAATTTTCCTGTATATAATTACACAGTTTTTTATTCTGTAGATTCTTTTCTAAGAAAGTGATAGCACATACCTTCCAATCTTCTTTCATTTCAACCGAAAAATCAAAACTATCATGTTTAAAATTATATTCCTTAGGTCTACAAAGCTCACCAATATTGATTAATTTTACACCATAATCAACCAACACAGGTGCTATATCGTCCTGCATAACAGCAGCAACTTTCTCCATAATCACAACGTCAACATCGTCCTGATTAACGCTAACTGTTTCAAAATCACCTATGCAATCACGACCATAGTCTTCAAAAAAAGATGCAGATAAAGGTGTCTCATAGGTTGAAAAATCAACCAGTGGACAAATTGATGAATTTAAATCGATTTTCATTTTACTTTCTGTTGTGTCAAGCGCAGCTCGACTATTAAATATTAGTTGTTTATTAACTGATGCAAAGGTAAGCAAAATAAATGTACGCTCCAAACTTTTAACCTAATATTTTCACTAAAAATAAAACTTTTATCTAAACATCAATTAAACAGACACTATTATTTAAGAAAAACGGGACCGATACCTTATGTATCAGCCCCGTAATAAAAGAGAATAAGCTTAACAAGTAAGGAGACACGAAACAGACTACAGGACTACGAGAAAGCTCGTAGCAAGCCTTTAACCCTCAATCGTATTCCCTGGCACAGGTGGCACTCATTCAGTACCGCCACCGCCTCCCGTGGTAGGGTCGCCCTTTTTGTTATCCTCGTTAATATCCTCTCCAGAAATAATTAAAAAAGCCGTGGGACAAAATCCACACGGCTAAAAACAAAAACTATGAAAAATGAAATCTAAATATTGTTACGCCTTATATAAGCGTTATGAGTTCTCCTTTCATCAAACACTCACTATGAGCACGAAATAAACTAATCCGTTACGTATTCTTCTAAGTCGTCTGCGCAAAAGACTTCTACACCATCATAATAGAAATGTGTTGCCAACGAGCCATTAATATCACAATCAAAGAGTTCCGCGCAAAGACCTTTGTCAACAAAATGAGAGACAACACGGTCCCACATAATAGATACCAAAGAATTACGTACTGCACTATTATTGTCTACACTCATAGAAATAGCATCGCATAAGTCTGAAGGTCTCCACTGAACACCAAAGTTAGAAGCGAAGTTCTCAAATTTCTCATCAAAGTCAGAGCCAGAAGCAACAAAGCCTAAAGCAATCAAAATTTTGTCAGTCTGTATCATATTCTTTTCCTTTTGTGTGAAGCCTTTATTCTGCCTCACGGGGTTATTATATCTAATTATTTTCTATTACTATAAAAGGCATAAATACCATTTTCAATTTTCAAGGAAGGAATGCCAAGCAAAATCCTGAAAAATTTTCCAATTTTTCAGAGGTCCTATATATAGGAATTATTTCAACCTCTTTTATTTTCTCTTTAGCACACAGAACGAAGTCTGAGAACATCTCACGCCACGACATAGGAAAATAAACTATCACTTGTCATAATTTGTACACACATAATCTTAAAATTTTGGTTAAAAATAGGAAACGAGCGTACAATTCAATGTGTGCCCATTTGGTTTTAGCTTTTACCCTCGGAAGGTTCCAGAGACTAACTGTTTAAAAACATTGAGGTCTCCACAAGATTGGATAACCTCGTTTTCACATGTTTCAAACCCATATTTGTCGATTTGAAACGTGTGTCGAATCCCGTTACGCTCAATATACCCGAAAGTGTGGTTTTTAAGACGCCAATGCACGCCAGCTTCATTTTCGTACTTGGCAACGAAGCTGGAAATCTTTTCCTTTGCTTCCTGCTCTTTTTGCAGTGCTGCATTACGTTTATCGCATATATACTGATACCACTGTTCCAGTTTCTTGGGCGTCATGCTGCCAATAAGATTGGGTGCATTTTCTGAAGACTTATCTAAGAAATCAGAATACACACTAACATCGAAGTCCCAGAGTTTAATCCTTCCTTTCTGCTCTTCCCTGAACGAAAGCAGCAAATCCTTATAGCGAATAACAGGACGCACGTCCTCGGTGTAGATACGTTCATTATTATCGCTTCCTCTAAGATCTCGATAATCGAAATAGTACGATACATTGTATACGAAAACAATATCCACACCATTGAAACATTTGTCAGTGAGTTTCAGATCACTATAATTATACCACTCTTTCGCGGTTATGTCACTTCCCTTAAAATGCTTTTTCAGTATTTCGAGAAGTTCTGTTCCCACGATATTTGCGGAGCAGGAGCGATTGCTCTTTTCTGTCTTCGCTTCATTCTTTGCTACATTTATCGTACTGATAAACTGCTGCAGTTCTTGTTCTGTTTTAATAGATCTCATATTTATAAAATTTTAATGGTGAATAAAAGTTCCGCCCTGAATTATCGTACTCAATAACACGGGTAAAGCGTTCCACATGATCAAGGACCTGAGCACAGATAAATTTATTTTTTATCTCGACAACGTTTTTTAAATCTCTCATATTTTTTTATAATCAGGGCAAGCAAAAGGGCTGTAATTTTCTAAATATTTTCCGAATTTTCAAAAGCCCTATATATAGCATATCTGGACAGTTGGACTTTTTGAACTAAAAAAAACAAGACGGCAGCCGCCCAGATTAACCACAAACAAAGCAAAAAAACACAAACAAGCAGACGAGAAGGGCGGTATTATTCATTATCAAACATCCGACCACCAACAACAGGAACGACGAAACAAGCAAGCGCAAACAATACCAGACCGCCAAAGTAAACCACCGCAAGCGCAACCAACGTTAAAACGATATATAAAAGAATCTTTACCATATTTTTTTTATTTTGTGCGAGGCTGAAACCAGCCCCGCAAAGATTATGAGATTAAGAAATTATACCGAATTAATCGCGATATAATGTGTAATGTGATAAACGGCCGTAACGGGTTGTAAACTCATTACTAATATAACAACGGTCGTCACCTGGGTTATATCCTTCTTCTGGTGGCCAGTGATCCCCCTTCATAACCTCTAAGACCTCGTTAATCTCTTTTTCTGTTGGACCGCCCGCCCATCTAATAGTACGGGTAAAATATCCCCAGCTACTTTTTTTAATTTCAAATTTGACATCAGGAAAACAAACAGACAAATAACGTCTTAAATTACTTGTTAATCGTACTTCCGTACGCTTGTCATCCTCTTGATATACTTTTGCTTTTGCTTTTTCCATCAGAGCAACAGCACGGGCCGCACGGGCTGCGTATTCTTCACGCTGTGCCTTATTTCTAACCTCTTTTTCCTCCTGCTCCTTGCGCTTTCTATCCTCTCTAATAGTCTTTGCTTGAGAATAAGAATCGGCAAATAATACCCGCCAAGAAAGCGGAAAATAAACGTAACGGCTATATGTGTAACCCTGAGGATCAACCGCGACCCAGCGCGTAGGAGTGCGAACAAGACAAACAGAATCTATAAAACTATGCTTCTGAGACCAAGACAGAGCAGAAAAACCAACTGCGGGCGCATCCTCCGAAAAGCTGCCACCGTCAACGCCGGCGTTAAATTTCCAGAAAGAAAGCGAAGAAAGTTCTTCATCCGTCATTTCGATGATTTTATCAATACGCATTAAATTTGGGCAAAAAGTAACGCCGTCCGGTTCTTCTTCTATACTTGCGAAGTCCTCCATATATTCCAGGACTGAACCATTTTTTGACGACCATCCCGCCCAGCCGTGCAAGAAGTCCCCCACTTCCAGGCTATTGAAAGACTTTGTTTCATTTTCGCAGGCCGCAGCCTCGGCAGCTTTCCAGGCTGGGCAGTCGTTCATAACGTCCGCCCCTTCTTTATGTCCTCGTACAACCCAAGAAGATGAGTAAAAAGAACCTTTTTCTGCCTGTAAATAGACATAATCCCCTTCTTGATTAGCGAGTATTTCAAAGGTCGCTACACGTGTAAAGATATAGGAGCCTTTCAAGATTGCAAGGGTGCCGGTCTTCTCATTGATTTCTGTATTTAAACCACCCCAGGCAGCACGGGCGAAACGCTCGACGCGAAAAAAAACTTTTGCACGATTATAAATATTATCTATATTAATAGCGTTAATTAAATTCTTTGTTTCCATATTTTATTTTTTTTGTGTGGAGCTAAAAGCTCCACGAGGTTATAATATTAAAATTTATCTGCTATTTTAATTTTCCTTTAAAAAATACAAAGCCTTTTTTAAACACATATTCATTAATAAACAAATCGCGGGCGTATGCTTCGTAATTAAAATATAATGCTAATTCCTCCGCATTTTTTAAAAGTTCCTTATTCTCAACAACATCATAAGCAAAGTCTACTTCAGAGTCAAAAGGACCTACAAAACGATCTTCAAAATCACAAAGATCATCTAATTCAAAATACTCAAGGAAAGCCGCGAGAGCTTCAGGATTTTCACAACTTTCCAACGCCTCTATATATGTATAAAGGTCTTCAACCCCGCCGCACTCCGAATATAATTCTTTTGGGAAGCCGCGAAAGTCCTGGAACATTAATTCAGGGTACTCTTCATCTCCGTGTAAGGCACGACAAACTTTCAAAAAAGTTTCCTTATCCTCACAGGCCTTTAGATCAATCCAGGCACCTGTAAGATACCCCGCGTTATACTTTGCATAAGTACCTACAAACAAAGCTGGAATAGCCTCTGTATAAACCTTTTCATATACTATATATTGTTTTAATGCAGCTTCACGTGCGTTAATTTCTTTTAGTTTTGCGATTTCATTAAAATTAGTTTCCATATATTTTTTTTTATATCAGGCTACCGCCTGAAAGTTTTTATACTGTTTATTTTTATACTGTTTATTTATTAGGCGGTTTTATAAGGGGCCGCCCGCCCTGTTTATGCGTACATATATACGTAATATATCGCATATATGCTTAGCGAGATTAACGCTATATTAACGATTTTCTCATACTTATGAAGCAAAGAAAAAAAACGCTTATTAATTCGCGACTCTGAAAGATAAAAACTATTTACTTTCATTTTTAACCCTCCACTATATTTGTAATTATACGAATATAATTACCAGTTAGACCACCGCGCGGCGCGTCGTTTCCTTTTTCGTATTTCACGCCTAATTTATCAAGTAAGGCGCAAACCTCGGAAGTATGATCTGAGTTGTGAATAAATCTACCACGACCAGCAGCGTAACAGGGACGAATTAATTTTTTATCGTCAATGTAGCCCATAGTTGTATAAGTACGTTCACCGCACAGATAACGAACAATGCGAGCAGCTACAGAGGTAGCAGGAACAGCAGATTTTTTTAATCTCTTGTATAATGTAGTTTGCTTCATGACTTTTTCTTTATTGTGCCAGGCTTGCGCCTGGCGAGTGATTATTTTTTGTAGCTATTTAAGCAGCTACGAGTCTTAATTTAATATTTAATTACTTTTACCATATATATATAATCATCGCAACCAGAATTTTTATAATATTCCGTAATTATAACTTTTAGCGTATATCTGTATCCTCTGTAGATTTTTCCAGGAAAACTTTTAGTGAAGCATTCTCCTTCATAAATATTCCCTACAATTCCGCAGGCGCGAAACATACTGAACATATCTCGTTTATTTCCTGTAGCCATATAACCACGATTTCTTAAATCGTTAATTACTTCAGCCTTAACAGAGGCAACACCCTTTGCACGTACATTGTCAATCTTCATAACTTTTTTATATTATGCCAGGCTTGCGCCTGGCTGATGAACATTAAATTATTTTTATAATCTATATTCCTTCATTTCGTGAAGACAATAAAAAGCTTTTTGATCTTCGCGTTCTGCTATTGCTCGCGCCTCGTACTCTGTTTTAACTATTACTACCGCGTCGTAATAATACGCCCCTGTTTCAGAATCAAGCCAACCGCCAACCGCGGTTATATCCTTGTTATTTTCTGCATATTCAATCACAGATGCAAGACCTTCAGCCCCGAAACTGTTTTGTGTTGCTTTTACTGCTACAGCGTAACCACTTGTAACAGGTTGTAACGTCTTTGCGTTCACCGTGAAGCCTTCAGGGCTTACGGCTGCGATGGCTGCAATAGCTGCGATTTTTGTACTTGCTTTCATGTTTTTTGTTTTTGTGCCGTGCTTTCGCTTGGCGGGTGATACATTTTTGTTTTTATTTCTGATGCAAAGGTAATAAATAAATTTAGTACGTGCAAGTTTTTTGAGTAGTTTTTTTTATTATTAAGTACATTTTTTTATTTTCCCTACTTATAACACCTTTACACCTTATTATATATAATATCATCTTTTTACTTTAAGAAAAAAAATAAATAGAAACACCGACAGGCATTCAGAGAACGAGCTGTACGCATGGGAAAAGCCTCGGAATAGATTAACAGGCTTCTAACTCTTATATCTCGGTAATGTGCCTTTGCCTGGGTCGTTCGCATATACATATAGGCAAAAGCAGGAGGGGAGGAGGGAAAGCCCTTAGTGTGGCGGCCGCGCCTCCTTTAGAATCATACATAAAAAAGCGGTATAAGGCTTCCCTCACACCGCTTATCTATCTCATTTACAACTTTTTGACTATTTATAGTCGGAATACGACTTTTACAAAGAAGAATATACGTCACATAATTTTCTTAAAACGCACTTACATAAAAGAGGTACACAAAAATAAATCATTTTACAAGTCAAGCAACAAAAAACGCTTACTGCAATAAGGACAGGTTATCGCATCATGCGCTTCCTCAGATGAACAACTCTGAGTTAACTCTGTACACATATTATCATCAGAAGAATCATCCAAAGAGGTCTGATTTTCCACCTTTTCAATTAAGGTCGGATGTTCTATCTCTGCCTCAGAAAGAAACAAATCTGTTATATCACACCCCAATGCTTTCGCAATCTTATAAAGATTGGTCATTGAAGGCCTATTCAATCGAATTATCGACTGAACAGAACCATAAGAAAGTCCTGTTCCGTTAGCTAAATCGCTAATAGTAACGCCATATTTCACCATAAGAGCTCGTATATCGAAACGTTTACCCTTATAACCCAAAACATCCTTATCTTCTTCGTTTTTCTTTGCCATATAATAGTTTTCTTTTATTTACGGCGCAAAGATACTAAATTTATTTTACCTGAACAAGAAAAGATAAATAAATTTATTATTAAGCATTATTGAAGTCAAACATATCGTTAAAATCTACTTCTAAAAACTCTGCAAGTTTTTTCACCTGTGCTATATTTGGAACACCGTTAATAACACGATGCATACCACCGACTGTTAACCCAAAGTAAGCAGCAGCATCAATAAGTTTCTTATTCTTTTCACGCATCAATCTACGTGCAACATACCATTCTGGAGTATTCATTTTTGTTTCTGCGAATTTGCTACCTTTCATACATATCCTTTCTTTTAGCAGCAAAGATATAAAAAGTTTCACTATAAACAAAATGTATATAACAAAGTTTCTTTTAAAGAAAAACATTAACTTTGCCTTATTAAATAAAGTATATATTCATTCATAATTTATCACTCACATAAATATGGCTTTTCAGGAACCTTGTTGCATTACACGAAAACTGCCCGCAATACTACGCAAAAAAGAATGGTATGCTTTTCAAACAAATGGAGATATTACTATAGACAAATTCATGCAAACCTGCTCATCTATGGTAGGGGATAATCATAAATTAATATTGGAAATACCCATCTTAGATATATCAATTTTACGTGTTATAAATTATTACTTTGAAAGAGACTGGACGACCGAAGCATATATTATCACACAGGAAAATCAAGAAGAACTAATAAGCAAAGAAGTATCACAATATAATTCACATATTCATTACGCTTTTCACAAATCAATCTGTGAAGGAATGATAGCTTTTTGTGGAAAAGAAAACACTTGCATAATACAAGGACACTTAACCTCAGAAATAAACCCTTACTTTCATCAGTACTGTGCTTATTTTGGGAACAACAAAGAAAGCATTGAAGACATAATTAACCCTATTAAATCAAGAATTAAAATAAAAGAACAGCTAAAAAACAAAAAATGAATATCAAAGAGCTTATTCAAAATTTAGCTACGCAATTACGTGGTCATAATGCCTTAATACAGATACAAGTAGATGGGCAATACGTCATCAAGCATATTGGTGACGTCAATAAATTGGTTGACAACCCCACTCTAATTGCATACAAGGAGGATAGTTCTTTTCTCGACTGGATGGAAGGTGAGATAGATAAGGAGACATATACAGCTGGAACGATTGCGAATCATAAGGCAGCATTAGCGGTTCTAAGACGATTTAAGAAAGGTATGACTTTCACTCAGATTGATTACAAGTGTATCTGTGATTTTGAGAATTTCCTAAAAGGTGCTGGGTATGCGATTAATACCATTGCAAAGTTTATGAAGATATTTCGTCGATTCGTCAATCTCGCTATCGACGAGGAGCTGATGACTGTCTATCCTTTTCGCAAGTATCATATCAAGACGGAGAATGTTCAGAAGCAATCACTAACAGAGAGAGAACTGAGGCGGATAGAAGAGAAGGAGGTAAAAGAAGAACTGACAGAAGAGGAGAGAAAGGTGATTAAAGGTTTTCTATTCAGCGTCTATTCTGGTCTTCGTTTTTCGGATATTATACAAGTAACCAAGCAGCACGTCAAGAACATCTATCGGAATAAGTGGGTGGTGATGCGTATGCAGAAGACAGACCACGAGGTAAGGATACCTATATCTAAGATGTTTGGAGGTAAGGCTGCTGCAATGGTACAAGAGAATAAGACAACTACAGGTAAGTTATTCATATTACCTTGTAACGCTCGGTGTAATCTTGTATTAAAGCGTGTGCTCAAGCGATTCAATATCCACAGACACATTACTTTCCACTGCGCAAGACATACGTGTGCTACCGTGCTACTGAGTAAGGGTGTGAGCTTACCTATCATACAACACATATTAGGTCATCAGAGCGTTAAGACTACACAGGTGTATTCAGCCGTGAAAGACACGACGATTAATAAAGAAATAAGGCGAGCATTCAGGTAAAGGTTCCATCGGGACTGTTTTCGTTGGCAAAGACTCTATTAAAGACTTAGACTTGAGTTTTCTACACCATTGGGAACAGATTAATTTTACTCATGTTAGAAATTGTAAACGCTTGAAGCGTGTGGTTTTTCCAAGCTCCCTTAAGCAGGTAGCGGGTGGATTACTTATGGATTGTCACGCTGTAGAAGAAATAGTTATATTAAGCAAAGATATGCGATTTACTTTTGGAATGGCAATTAACGGAGCTTATTCTTTAAAGCGAGTTATATTACATGCGGAAACACCTCTTGAGAATACAGACCCTTCTGCATATTTCTTTTGGTATGTCAATAAAGATGCGGTGCTATATGTTCCAGACGGTAGTGTTGACCTTTACAAACAAGTTTCTTTTTACAGCAAGTTCGCAAAAGACATACTGCCTATGAGCAAGTATCATTCGTGATACTCACTCATAGGATGAATAATCGATGTTCCGCTTAATGGAGAAGGGTTGCTTGTAAAAGCCTTTTTATACGCTTCCAAGCTCTCATCTGGTACATAAAATTTACACCCATTAGGTGTACATGTATCGTAGGTTCCTGTTGTGTTAGAAAATGTCCAGTCGTGGCTTGGAGGAGTCTTTCCATGAAAAATGACAACTGTTGCTAAGTGAAAGCCTAATACGTAACGACCAAGCGACGTAACATTCTCTGGTATATCTATTCTTCTTGTGTTGTAGAAATATGAACGAAGGACTGACGATGTAGACGGAAGGGACTTGATTGATTTAAAATGCTTCAAATCTGAGAGATTATCTGTCTTTATATTGTAGAACTTAGTCCCGATGG
>ERZ773233.87-NODE-87-length-75081-cov-6.728814_pt1 | contig 75081 bp, 48 predicted proteins | sample MGYA00580991_ERZ773233 | MGnify/ENA primary metagenome ERZ773233 (study PRJEB29015, sample SAMEA2738178) | human oral metagenome | biome: human oral; feature: human-associated habitat; material: saliva | place: China | collected 2161 ...
ATAGATACTTTGACAATTTCATCGTCAACTTATTAGGGGCTATTGCTGCCTATTGCCTGTTTCCAAAGAAGCCGTGCATCAATGTACAAAGGACTATTGATACACAGCTTGCTTTGTTCTGAATTCGTCGAACTCACGTTATCTTAAAAAAGAGGATGCAGACAATGCCGTCCGCCACGCTCGTCTCTGTATTTCAAATGCACGGAAGCGCAACGATCGCGACCTACTGACTTCTGTCTATCAAATTCTTGCCGATGCCAATGAACTTCAAGCGAAGGCAGACAGCACGCGAAAATATCATTCCTTATATCTGGCGCTATCGGATACGCTTTTCAATTCAAAGCGAATCAATCGTGCCGATGACGAACTTATTGAATATGAGAATCAACGCCATGCAGCCCACATCAACTTGTTAGGGCGCACCATCAATCGACAAACTTATGTCATCACTATTTTCACTCTGCTGATCATTGCCTTGCTGCTACTGATCTTACTTCTTTTCCGTTACAATCAGCGATTGCGGTGGACGCAACGATTATTGATAAGCAAAGAGAAAGAGATCGGAACGCAGGAAACCTATAAGAAAGCGTTACTTGAAGAACTCGTGATGAGACATCGGCACAAGACTTCCGATATAACAAATGATTCCATAACAATAAACGCAAACGATCCTTCACAAAATTCGGAAGTTGTTCTCAGCGTAGAGCAAAGCAGGATTCTTGCAGCAAAAGTGATGGAGGTGATGTCGCAGACTGACGTTATATCCGATCCCGACTTCAGTCTCAGTAAACTGGCAGAACTAATAGACTCTAACTTCAAATATGTCTCAATGGTTATCAACAGTACCTACAATAAGAATTTCAAAACTTTACTCAACGAATACCGCATCCGTGAGGCCTGTAAACGACTAGTCGATACGGAAAATTATGGAAATATTACTATCCAGGGCATCTTTCAGAGCGTAGGTTATACCAATGCCACCAGTTTCAATCGCTCATTCAAGAAAGTAATCGGTATGACACCTACCGAGTACCTTCGCTTGCAAAGCAAACTGTAGGTAAAGTTACCATATATTCCCAACTACTTCACAAAAACCATTGACATCATATTGTGAAGAGATCCGAGAATAGCTCACACCATATCTGAAAAGATGTTATACTTCATAAAAACTTCGTATCATTTCAATACTAACACGATATCCAACCTATAAGCTTGTTGATGATAATAAAGATTTTATTTATCTTCGCCCAAGATTCATATCAACCTCATTATTTAAACAATTAAAGCTTATGAAAAACCTTACCTTATCTTTTCGAAAGAAACAATTAGTCAGTTCAGCTCTATGCGCTTTCTTTTGGGGAGCGTGTTTGACAACAGGCCAAACCTGCCACGCGCAAACGAGTCCGGCCGACACGATTTGCTTCACCTATTCACAACACATTCAAAACGTAGAGGAAAGCAGTGGCACAGGCTTCCGAGTAGGAGGAAAATTTGCTCCCTGCATCATGCTTAAACCGGAACAAGGGTTAAGCGGCTGCCAAATTGCAGTTGTCAACCCTTGCCTGACTTATGCTGACAAGACAACCAAGCGCCCCGGAAAAATATTCATTAAAGACCCTGTGACACTTCAGTCACTCTATGAGCAAGACTGTGAACTTCAATTCGGCTACAACCCGATTGAACTCACAACGCCTTACACGATAGGTACGACTAATGTGCTCATTGGCTATGAGGTAAATGTGGAGCCCGGAGAATATATCCTCGGAATAGGCACGCACAAATTGCGTGACGAGGAAGGCTGCTGGCTCATCTACCAAAACAAACTCCAAAACTGCGCCGGCTATTCAAGCATGAGCAATTGGGCAATGGAAGTAGCCGTGTTGCCGAATGGGCAAGACAAGTCTACCAACCTAATTGTGCGAAGCCTAACGCCTGAACTTCCATACGTAGCCCGCGAAAAGAACGCTAAAGCTTATGCAATTGTGCATAACCTTAGCACGAAGTACATTACTTCAGTGACCTGCAAGATTGATGGAATCACAGCAAGCGCAGTAACGAAGCAGCTTACCTTGAACATCAAGAAAGGACATATGGACACCCTCAAGTTAGATGCGCCCATTATAAAGAGCGGAAAATTGGAGGTCTCCCTATCTAAAGTCAACGACATTGACAAAGAAGTAGCGACCAGCAACACTTGTAGTTTTGTTTATTACGGCAAGCAGAATATGCCCAAGCGTCAGCACTTATTTGAGCGCTGGGTGGCACAATGGGCACCGTTCACTTCGCGTGTAGATGAAGAAATAGACGACGTAAAAGAGTTCTTCGAGGGAACCGACCTCAAGTTTAATATTTGCGAACTGCACGTAGACGACAATATAAGCACAGCCGAGTCCGAAATACTCCGCGCCAACTCCTATAATAATATGTCTGCAGGCAAGACACCCGTACCGCGCTTGTCCCTTAACCGAATACCTTATGACGACGCTACGGTGACCTACTCATGCTTAGGTAACTCAAAGGCACGATTGGAAGATTTAGAAGAAGGTACCTACTCATTCTACAACTTCAACCTTAGCCTCACGCCAACTGACGATCCGAAAAAACTTAAAGCAAAGGTAGATGTAACCGAACTCGAAAAGCTTGACTTCGACGATGTTGTCTTGACGCTCACGCTACTCGAAGATTCAGTTTTAGCAGTTAAGCAAACTCAAGCCCCGTCAGACCCCTACTACTACAATAACCTCTTCGTAAAGACCATCAACTCTACAAACGGCACACCACTAAAATTTATAGACGGACAGTTTAGCGAGACCTACGACGTAGAAATAGGTGAGATTCGCTCTAGTAACATCAACAACTTCAAGGTACTTGCTACTATCGGACGCCGCCCCAATGTTACATCGCCCGCATCCGAAAAGATGATTTTCGACTCACGCGTAGCGACCTACCCCGTAGCGAGTGGCATTACTCAAGCAGAAGCGCCCGCAGCTGTTAACATTACTGTTACTGATGGTAAAGTTTGCGTAACCGGCGCCTACGATCACCTTTCAATATATACCGCTGCCGGACAGATTGTAGACCCCGCTCTCCCACTCTGCAGTGGCAACTATATTGTAAAAGTTACCCGCGGTAAGAATGTAATTACTCGTAAAATTAACGTGAAATAATCAATGAGAAGAATCTCTATCCTACTCCCTTTAACCCTGCTTAGTTTGGCAATTAATGCCCAGACTAAGCGGGTTGTGGAAGAAGAATTTACCGGCACACATTGCGGCTGGTGTGTGCGTGGAATAGCAGGAATCGAAGCGAGTAAGCAAAAATACGGCGACCGACTCATCATAATTGCAGTACACGGCAGTGTCTATGATGCAACCCCGATGAGCGAACTATCCGAAAAAGCCGGTTACGAGGAGATTCTATCCTCGATACGCGGATTTCCGGCTTGCAAACTCGATCGTCAGACTGACACGCTCGATCCGTATTATGGTCGCGCCTCTTCAGGCTACCACATCACGGAAGAGATTGATGCCCAACTCTCAAAAACGCCACCGGCTGACCTCGCAGCCACGGCTTCGTGGAAAGATGTAGACTGCACTGAAATTGAGGTAAAAACAAGCGTAAACTTCTACCAATCGGGTGGAGATTATCGTTTGGCTTATGTGCTAACAGCCGATAGCCTTAAAGACAAGAGCAGCTCGTGGTATCAGCTCAACTTCTACTATGACATGGATAACGATCCGGATGTAAGAAACGACCCCAACTTAGCTCCCTATACCAAAGAATCGAAATACATAAAGAACATGAGCTATAATCACGTTCCTATCGATGGCAAGGGGGTCAATAAAGGTTTGGAAGGTTCGCTGCCCGAAACGATCACAGCCGGTAGCAGCTATGAGCATCGCGTCAGTATGCGAGTACGCACCGACATCCTACCCAACATTCGTAAAGAATATCTTCACGCGATCGTTTTGCTCCTCAACAAGCAGACCAACCAAATCGACAACGCCATAGAGGTTGATGTCCCGCCACCACACACAGCTTCAATTACCACTGCGCAAAATAGTTTGCCTACAATCACGGCCTACTATAGTGTCGACGGCCGCCGTCTCACTCATCCACAGCAAGGCCTCAACATCCTTCGCTTAAGTGATGGCAGCACTCGTAAGGTAATGATCACAGAATAATCCCTACCCTATCATAAGGGCTCATTTCAAATCGTTGAAATGAGCCCTTTTTCATTTCTACTTCTATAAGTATTTTCATAATACGTTGTATGGGGCTGCACGTTTATTGCCCCTGATTGCTCCTTATTATACGCTAAATGCACGATGTGAAGTCTCACTTCGATTTGCACAAGGCGTTGTGCACAATTACAATTTGCACACGCCTCCTTATTCCTCTTTCAACCTTCATCTTTTAACCAAAAGAAAGAATGCTATAAGCCGGACGTTTTCCGACATGCTCACTAATCAACGAGTTTCATAGGGGATATAAGCCTTTTATTGAATTGATGATCGACAATACCCCACGAAAAGTAAAGCCCTTAATAAGACATGGATAAAATGACCTTAAAGCAAAAGCCAATATCTCCTTGCTCAATGCACACGCATTGGTAGGAGATAGAGCCCAAGCCTAGCATTCTACATATTGTCTCGCAGATATTTTGTAACTCTACTTGTGGAGACGAAAGTCCCTACTTGTGCGGACAAAAATTCCTACCTATAGGGAAAAAAATCCGCCCTATGGGGACGAAATTTCCAACCTATAGGAACAATACTTTATAACATAGGAAGTGAGAAGATATTACTGAGATGGTTTTTGATAAAGATAGAAAACGAGCCCCACAACAATAGGAGTTTTCCATTCATACTGAAAGGCGAAGCTAACGACTTTGAACGGAATCTTTCAGGCTTGCAATAGAATGCGTTGAGCATTTTCCTTGTCCTTGAATGGTATCTCCTTAAGGCAGTATAGTGCAGACGAGTTATTAAGACTTGTTACAGCAAACAACGTTCATACTTTTGACAATTGAATAAAAATTCAACTTTAACAGCAAACAACATGTGCAATCGCGGAGAATTATTAGCACATTTCTAGATATACGACGAATTTTGAAAATTTATCGGCCTGTCATTTTCTGAATAAAAGTATTTTTTCTCGGAAAAAATTGGCTTTGATTTGTGTAAAGTGCGTAAATTTACCCCGCAATACGCAACCAAGGATAACCTATATATGAAAAGAACATTACTACTACTATTGCCTATGTTATTAGGCGCAGGTAGTCCAAACTGTGCACAAGCCCAGCAAACAAGCACTTATAAGCATAAGGCTTTGATTTACGATGTGGCAGACGGAGAGGCAGCGGTTTATGGCTACCTTCGATACGACACAAAGTATCGCACGAATGGTTTGACTACATTCCGAACGAACACACCCAGCACCTATTCCTTAATCAAAGACTATGGCAATATTCCCGGCAAAACGCCAATTTTTACTGCCGGGACATACGTTGGAAAAGATTATCTTGCATACGAAACGACATTGTATGCAAACGTTCTTATGCCTTACGCCTTTAGCGTCATCGACCCAAGTACAGGAGCTTGCGAGCGGAAGAGCGTATTCCCCGAAGGTGCACCGATACTTATCTTGGACGAGATGACCTATGATCCGAAGACGGACAGAATCTTCGGCGTACACTACGATACAGATCGCTTCACGACTGATTTATATGAAGTGAACCGAACAACTTATGCCATCAATAAGGTTGCGGTCATCAACGACGCCCTTTTTACGCTCTCTGCGGAGAATGGCTACTTATATGCGATCATATCTGATGAGGCTTTTACCAAGTCTACCCTTGTCAGAATAGACGAAAAAAGCATTGACGCCGGAAAGCAAACTTGCACAATGGTCAATGTAAGTCCGGCGGAAGGCACCGGAATTAGTATAGGCAATTATAGCCAATCGATGGAGTTTGACAAAACGACACATCGCCTATGGTGGACAGCACAAGCTGCCGACGGCAAAGCCTATTTGATAGAGCTGAATCCTGAAACAGGAAAGGCGATCACGCAGACGCAGATAGATGGCGACTTGCAGTTGCTCTCTATGGCTATCCCTTATCAGTATGTAGCTGAAGAAGCCCCCTCTTATGTGAGGAATCTTACTGTAAAAGCGGGAGAATTTGGTGCAAGCAATGCTACGTTGACTTGGACAACCCCGAACACCGACTATAGCAATAAGTCTCTTGCAAGCATTGACGGAATCAGAATCTACCGCAATGACCAACTTGTTCAGACAGTATCAACGACTGAAAAGGGCAAGAGTATGGACTGGACTGACACGGGGCTTGCAGAAGGCAACTATATATATAAGGTAGTGCCCTACAACCAAAAGGGCGATGGTATATATAAGGAAGCATCAGCTTTCGTAGGTGAAGATGTGCCGGGCGCACCTGTAAATGTTCAACTGACTACCAACGACACAAAAGGCACCATTACTTGGAGTGAGCCTGCTATGGGCGCTAATAAGGGCTATTACGACAAGGCGACACTCACTTACGACGTAGTGCGTATGCCGGACAATGTGACGATTGCAACCAAGACGACGACACGCTCCGTTGAGGATCAAGTAACCGTACACGCAGGCTACAGCTATGTTGTTACGGCCTACAGCAAAAAAGGGAAAGGCCTCTCTGCTACTTCCAACACTGTAGCTTATGGTTCATCGGGAAGCATTCCTTTCATCTCTGATTTGAAGACCAAAGACGAAGTTGACAGATGGACAGTCCTCGACAACAATAATGACGGTATGACTTGGAAGTTTGATCCTACCACATCCTCAGCTTTCTATGATCGTAGCGAGAAGAATGCAGACGACTGGTTGGTATCACCTCCACTCTCATTCAATAAAGAGAAAAAATATCAGTTGCGTTATACTTACGCTACCGCCAATTGGGTTAACCCCGATGATCACAAGCCGGTTATGGAGAAGATGAAAGTCTTCTACGGCACAACGCCAACCGCAACGGGTCTTACAACGATGATCGTAGATTTGAAGGAGTTCCATACTGCTTCTGAGACTTACTACTATGGTAAAAACACCTTCAGTGTAGACGCAAGCGGCAACGGACACGTAGCATTCCAAGCTTGTTCAGATGCTATGCACGGTCGGATATACCTTAAAGATGTATCATTACGCGAATATAGTGAAAAGGATTTGAGCCTTAAGGATCTTTCCGGTTCTGCTACAGCCAACTGCGGCGTAGAGCAAGTTTTCGTAGCAACCATTAGCAATGAGGGTTCTAAGGCGGTAAGCAACTATACCGTTCAACTCATCAACGCAGACACGAATGAAGAACTTGCTTCTGCTGCCGGCGTAGCTGTTGCTCCCGATGCAACGGGCACAGTGCTTATCAAATGGATACCGGCGACAGAAGGTGATATAAATGTGTCAGCACGCGTCATTTTAGAAGGCGACACCTACCCGAAAGACAACACTTTTGCGTCATCAATCAAAGTTAAAGTGGCGGCTAAGGATGCAAGCAAATGGCTGACGATCAACACAGATGAGTCTTATGGTTGGTACTCTCCCTTCTTCGTCTCTATGCCTTATTCACAAGCACAGTGTCTCTATATGGAGGACGAAATCCAAAAGAAAGACATTAGCTTCGTAGCTATGCAGGTGAAGTATAATGGTAAGGCTAAGAACGAATTTACGTTCCCGGCAAGAATCTATATGAAGAAGACCGACCGCACCAACTTAATCTCAGACGACAATGAGTACATCGGCGTCTTTGAAGAAGGCGACTGGACAAAGGTATTCGATGGTAACATTACGATCTCTGGTCAAAAGGAAGGCGAAGACTTGCAGATTAAGTTTGATACGCCATTCCACTACACCGGCGGCAATCTGAATATGAAGTTTGAAGCGCTTGCAGGCGGAAAACGCCTTATGCCTAATCAGCATCCGGAATGGCACTTGAAAGAAATTGTAGGCAAACCTCGCACGGCACACTATGATGGCCAAACGAGCAACATAAAAGAGTCTGAAATCTTCCCTTCGCCCTATGTTCCTTTCATGATGTTGGAATATAAAGATGGTAACATTTCCGGTATGCTCTCTATAGGTGGAGAAGGACTGAACATTTATCAGAACGGCAACGTACTCTACCTCTCATCCGTTTGTGATAAGGTCGACTTATTCAGCACTTCCGGCGCACTCGTAGGCACAGCGAACCATACGGATCGTCTCCAGCTGACTTCGCTTTCCTCCGGTGTATATGTATTGAAAGTAAATAAGAAAGGTCACGTACAAACGCTAAAAATTGTATTGAAACGATAAAGATTAAGACTCTCTGCCGGTCAGAGAAGAGACAAGGCAGAGAGTCATATCTATTTGATATTGGGGCGACTTTAGCATGATTACATCACGCGCCGTAACGCTTCTGACGAAATGATGAAAGAGAAAAATCTCTGCTCTCATTTGTTTAGCTAACAATATCCAAATGACATTTAGGTAAAGTCAGACTAAAGTCAGCCCATGCAAACATCAACAATGAGTCACCTCTTTTAGTTGGAAAAGAAACATCAAATATAACAATTAATCACTTTTAATCCTAAGAGATATGAAACACCTCTATTTAGCAAGTCTTGCATTAGCAACACTGTCCGCTTTACCAGCATCCGGACAGATGAATGCAAGAAAGTTTCCCACCGCCTGGGATAAACCGATGGTAGCATCTACCCCACAGATGCCACTTCAGACTCCACAGGCGATCGATGACAAATCGAAGGGTATTACAATGTATGCTGGTCAGTTAGTAAGTCAAAACAAAAAGCGTGGATGGGTGAAATTCCTTACAGGGAAAGCTTCGGACTATACTACAATAAAGAACTTTACACCGCCCAGTGATCAAGTTCAAGCTCATGGTATGTACTGCTCAGCATATGACGGAAAAGATTGTTATGCCGTTTTTGCTCAGTCTTACACTTATGGCGTAGAGCCGCTGTACTTTGCAAAATTAAATGTAGCTACAGGCGATACCACAACCATCTACACCTTTAATAAAACTGAACAAAGCTCTTGGTACAGGGGATATGACATTTATACTTTGGCTAACAACCCTAACACTCAGGAATTGTATGGCCTTGGCAAAAATTATGAGACGAAGATCATTGATGGAGAAGAACAAGTTGTAAAAGGTTACTCCACAATCTATACTTTCAATAAAACTACCGGGGAAATTACAAAAGTTCAAGACTTAGACCTCGTATACTACAACTTCTGCTTCGACTATGATGGCAACTGTTACATGCTTCGTCCGAAAGCAAAGAGTGCTTCTGACCAAACCGTGGTAGGTACAGAACTCGTTAAGTTCGACTCAGACTTCAATATCGTTTCTGTGGTAGAATGTAAGAGCCAATGGGGCGAGACTTATATCCAAAGATACTTTGGTACTATGAGCTTTGACTATACCACTGGCGATCTTTGGTGGATTCCGGTTGGCGACCATGGCGCAACAACGCTTTATAACGTAAATGCAACAACCGGTATTTATGAGGGCAAGTCATGGTTTAGCCTTGGCAACTCATTTGTTGGTCTTACCATTCCTTATATGATAGCAGATTCACGTTTGGCAGCAGCTCAAGTATCTCAGATTGACGTACAAGCTGATGTTAATGGTGCTATGGTAGATACCGTTAAGTGGGTTAACCCGACTAAGGCTTGGAACAAGAGCGACCTTACTGAATTCAAAGAAGTATTGGTTTATCGCAAGAAGCAAAATGTAGCAACAACCGAACTCACGCCGACTTCAAAGCTCCTTTCTGCTGAAAATGCAGATCTTATTGGAACAGTAGAGGCTACGGGCAAAATGGGCCAAGCTATGCAATTCGTAGACACGAACCCCCACGCTGGAATCAACACCTATTATGTAGTTCCATCACGCGTTACCGGTGAGAAAGGTGTACCTGATAGTATCCGCTGCTTTATGGGTGTAGACGTTCCCGGAGCAGCTCAAGATATCCAACTGAAGAGAAAAGGCACAGGCCTTGAATTGACCTGGAAGGCTCCGACCAAAGGTTTAAACAATGGTTATATCAAGGAAAACGAGCTGACCTACACATTGACACGTTTGCCCGACAATGTCGTGGTTGTTAAAGATCTTAATGCAACAACTTACGAGGACAACACGCTTGGTGAGCAGCAAAAATACTCTTACAGAATTCAGGCTAAGAGCCAAGCCGGTGAAGGTGCCATTGCAGAGTCTGAAGGAATTATGGCCGGAAGTGCGCTCACTACGCCGATCAACTTGAAGTTCAATACGCAAGATGATGCAAATCGCTGGTACAGCCCCAACAACCACGCTATCTTCTTCTACTATTGTGGTGGATACGATGAAGACTCGAAGTGTATGATTGGCTATAGCAACTACCAAGAGGCTGAAGGCTTCCTCACTTCTCCCCCGCTCAAACTCGAAAAGGGTAAGACATATCGCATTACCACTGACTTCTATGCACATCAAAGAGCTACTCCATTCGATTTGAAACTTACTATGGGCACAAATAGTGAAGATCTAACGAATGCTACGGTTCTCCGTGAAGAGAAAGATTTCTCTTATCCTGACATGTATACTCGCGAGAAACTCGAGGATATGTTTACTGCACCTGAAGATGGTACATATTATTTCGGCATGTCTATTGCTACGCACAACCAATACAATAGCTTCCGTCTCTATGGTATTAACGTAGATTATGTTGCAGAAAACGACTTGAAGGCTTTCACACTTGATGGTATCCAAGAAGCAGTTGTTGGTTATGACAACAAGTGCACGGTTAAGGTCCGCAACGTAGGTTCTAAAACACAGAAGAAATACAGCATCAAAGTATACTGCGATGATGAAGGAACGAAGACGCTTGTTGGCGAAACAACGAATGTTCCTGAATTGGCTGCTGGTAAGATGGCAGACGTTCCCGTTACATTCAATCCCACGAAGGATGGCGTATTCAACTTCTTTGCTGTTGTAGCACTCGATGGCGACCAAGAGCATAGCAACGATACAACCACTGTTGCACGTATCAGAGTAAGCCCGAAAGGTACCACGCCTTGGACAAATATCGTAAATGGTGACGACAAAGGCGAAGATACGCACGGACCTTGCACCAACAGCGACACTTACGAAAGAACGCAATCTATCTATTTGGCATCTGAAATCAATGCTGATAAGGATGGCTTCATCTCTCGTTTGGGTTACCTCTACACTTCAAATAGCAACTTGACAGATAGAACAGAACCATTCAAGGCTAAGATTTATCTTGCTCTGACAGATAAGGATCAATTCACGTCAGCTTACTCTCAATGGCTGGCGCCTGAGGAAATGACGCTTGTATATGATGGCACATTCACACTTGAACCTGGCGTTGACAATATTATGGCCTTTGACCTTGATACTCCGTTCAAGTATGACAAGACAAAGAACCTTATGGTTGTCTTTGATAAGGAAGGTGCAGTACCATCTAATTTGATGTTCTGTGCATTGTACAAGGTCTTCCACGACACGTCAAACGCCATCTATCGTAAGTTGGAATTTGCTGAGGCATCACCATTCAGCGCGACTAAATCACACGCATACAACTCAGTTCCGGTTCTCTATCTCGGATTTGGAGTTAATGACAACGTTAACAATGCATTCGTTGCAGGCGAAACATTCTTCTACAATGCTAACAACGGCATGATGAACTTTGGTAAGGATGTTAAGGTCGCTAACATATATACAGTTGATGGTAAGCTAGTGAAGACGTTCAATAACGTAAGCAACAAGCAAGTAAGACTGGATATGCCGACTGGTCTGTATATCGTACGTACGGTAGCCGCAAATGGAAAGGCTGCAAGTATGAAACTTAATGTAAAGTAACATATGAATTCTATCAGAAAATTATTTTTTCTGTTATCGCTTACAAGTCTCTCCATGATTGGGGGAGACTTGTTTGCTCAAACAGAGAGCGACAATTTGTTCCGTTTAGCTCCTTTGAGCCCTTCGGACCGCGAAATGGCAGCGCCGGCTTCAGGCAGTGAGAATATGCATATCGGCTACTGCACTATTGAGCCTAGTCGTGGACTCATTGCACAGATAACAGGAGAACACACTTATCACGCTGCGGTCTATTTCCCGGCAGAGCTATTGGACAAGTACGTAGGAAATAAGATCGATTCTATCGAGTTTGCCATAAAGCCTAAACGCGGGCGTATGGTAGAATACTTCATTTGTACAGACTTGAAGAACCCGAGAGAAAGTACCTTGGCACAAGGTTCATCTACGTCCTACTCGGAAGGTTGGAATAAGAAGAAGTTTCCCAAATCGCTGACCATCACAAAAGGAATGAATCTCTACATTGGCTATATTCTATACTTAAATGCCGATGAGATGTACGATTGCCTATTGTTTGATGAGAGTCCTTACTCACTAACGAAAAAGAATTGGTACGGCTATGATGGCAACTGGTTCAGCAACACCGCTGCTATCGGTAAGAACATCTGTATTCGTGCCGTCATTTCGGGATCAAATGTTCCCAACAATGACATTTCCTTGATTCGCTTAGCTCCCGAGGATGGCGGATATTATATTGAGCAAAATAAGCCTAAGTCTTACATTGCTTATGTGCAAAATAATGGTACAACCCCGATCACATCTCTTTCACTTTCGGTTACTGCCAAGGGCGTACAAAGCAAAGAAGTAACGCTCAACGGATACAATATTCCTAATAATGTGCCACAAAAGATCGTACTTGAGGATGTTTCCGTACCGGTTGAGGGTAACTTTGTCGGCACTTTTACGGTAACGAAAGTCAATGACACGACGGATCCAGATATGAACGACAACGCAGTAAGTCTCAGAGGTTACGCGATGAAGGAAGGAACAGAACCGGTTGAGCGTAACGTACTCTTTGAGGAATTTACTTCTGAAGGCTACAAAGAATGTACTGTTGCAGACAGCGTATACACCAAGGCCTTAGCCCAGTGTAACAATGTGATTCGCGTAAAGCACCACTTAGACTACAAATCGCATCAGGATCAGTTCCGCATTGCAGCAGATAAGGATTACGAAGCGCTCTATGGTGAGTCGAAGACCTTTGTGCCTGCAATCTGTATCGACCGCCTTGCAATCAGCGGACTTGAAGATCCGGGACCGGCATACTTCATAGCCAACGACACGGTTGTTTCTAATCTGATAGGTATCGCTAAGTCCGAATACTCTTTCATTACGTTGGCTGCCGCTCCCGAACTTAGTACGGATGGCAAACAGATCAATGTTAAGGTTACAGGTCATGCCGGCACTAATGAGATGCCTTTGCAAACTGACTTGCGTCTCACAACTTGGCTTGTAGAAGATAAAGTTAAGAGCACACAACAAGCAGGAAGAGCAACCTTCACGCAGAATGGCGTCTTGCGGGCTGTACTCAGCGGCAGCGCGTGGGGTGATAACTTAGATATCTCTAACTACGACTTTGAGAAAAACTACACGGTAGACGTAGACCCCAAATGGAACGTAGCCAATATGCGTATCGTTTCATTCGTTAGCAATTATGAAGCAAATGTTTTGAAGCGCGGCCTCTACAATTCTACACAAGCGCCTGTGTCTGGTACATCCGGCATCAATTCACAAGCAAATTTAGCCGACAACAAAACGATCAGCGTTGTGAATGGCAGCGTGGTTCTGCCACAAGGCTATCATCTTGTTGGTATCTATGATATGGCAGGACGCCGCATCAGCACCAATCAACTGGGGCATGGTCTCTATATCGTAAATGCGACAGATGGTCAAAATATGATTACACAAAAAGTTAGTATCAAACACTAATAACAATCATCATGAAGAAAACAATATTATTCATCGCGTTGTTGCTCGGCCTCATTTCCTTTGAGGCAAGAGCAGCCTCAACGTATTGTTTCTGGGGATATTCCGGTGGGAAAGTAACCGGCGAGTTTGGCTCTAAGAAGAGTGCTAAAGGCGCCATATACATCCCTGCTGATATTGCTAAGCTCTACGAGGGAAAGACAATCTCAGAGGTCAAGGTCGGACTGGCTGCAATGGCCAAGAACGTAAAGGTCTTTATCACGAAAGACTTAAACGGCGAGAATGCCGTAACAAAGACGGCCGGAATACTCTACAACGGTTGGAACGAAGTGAAACTTAGTTCCACCTATACGATTGATGGAGAACCCTTCTACATCGGTTATAGCTATGAGGGCGACAACCTATCAATGGGGCGTTCAGATATGTATTCTGAAAATGGCTGTTGGGCAGACCTCGGCGACGGCTGGAAGAACTATGCGGCAGACAAAGCGTACAAGGCTCTAGCACTGACAATACAGGCAAAAATCGCTGGCGAGAATATGCCTAAAGACTTGTGGCTCTATAGCAGTCGCGACGCCATTGTAAAAAAGAACGCACCCTGCGAGTTCGGATTTGGTGTGATCAATATGAGTCCGCGTATTGCAAGAACCTTATTGGTGGGCTATACCGTTGATGGTGGCGCAGAGCAAACGGAAGAGTTCAAAACGACTATGGGTTCTGGCGCTGAGAAAGAATTCGCAATTAAATATCCGGGATTCAGCGAGAATGGTATTCATTCTGTGAAGCTCAGACTCATCAGTGTTGATGGAGAAAACGATGCATTTGCCGGAAATGATACAACCAGCACTAACATAAAAGTAATGGATGCTGTCCCTCAACAGCGTTTTGTCGTAGAGGAAGGCACGGGAACTTGGTGTGGATGGTGTCCTTTAGGCATCGTCGGCTTGAATGGAATGGCCAAGAAATATCCTGAAACGTTCATTGGTATAGCTGTTCATAAACAAGATAAGTTGGAGACCAGTTCATACTCAAAACTTTCATTCTCAGGTTATCCATCTTGCTATATCAATCGTGATCTCAGCATCGTTGCTAAGCCGGAATTCGCATCATTAGAGGCTTCGCACAATAAAGCGATCAAAAAGTCTCCCCGCGTAGGTATGGAGATCAAAGCAAACTTTGTTGGCAATAGCAAGAACAAGATCAAAGCTGTCGCATCTGCAAGCTTCTTCGCCGCTCAAACCAGTGTTGACTATAAGATTTCATTCGTTCTTGTAGAGAATGGTATCGAGGGCTACTACCAAGCTAACAACTTCAGTGGTGGTGGACAAGGCAAGATGGGTGGCTTCGAAGATCTGCCAGGCTATGCCTCTATCAAAATGGACCACGTAGCGCGTATGAACTACAGTTTCGATGGCATAAAGGGAAGTATTCCTACTACCGTAGAGGCAGATCAGATCGTAGAATATCCGGCTGAATTGGAAGTTCCTGGTAACATACAGCATGCTGACAGTCTGCACCTCATTGCCCTCCTTATCAACAGCAAGGGACAAATTGAAAATGCAGCTTCAACACACGTAACGGTTGATCCGGCCCTTTCTATTTCTGAAGATGTCTCTCTCCTTGCTCCTGAATTTACCTTCTCCAACGGGCACTTCAACATTGAAGGCTTCGAAGGTAAGGTGCGCATTTATGATGCCAACGGAAGGGAAATACCCAACCACGACATCCAAAGCGGCTTCTATATCATCAAGTACACGAGTGGTAATAAGACAATCGTCAAAAAGATCCTATTGAAATAAGATCCAACTTCTATTCGGCAATAACCGATAGAATGTTCGCTTATGCTTTAACGAATAAGGGTGTATCAGTTTTGAAGTGCCCCCCGCAAAGTTGGATGTTAAATTAGACGTTAATTATTAAATTCTCTATAGTATTGAGCTCGGTATTGTGCCGGGCTCATTCCTTTTAATCTTAGTTTGATTCTTTTCTTATTGTACCACAGTATATATTTTCTAAGCTCCGTTTCAAAGCTATCAACAGAGTCAAAGTCGTTCACGTATAGGAGTTCGTTTTTCATCAATCCAAAGAAGTTCTACATCATATTTAAAGATATAGGCTTACAATTTAATACATATAAACGATTTCTGTCAAGCGATGGTCGGCTAACGATGTATCTACTTCTTTTGCCGGAAAAGCCATACGTTATGAAGATAGTCTGAACTAACATGTCAGCTCAGGTCAAGGATAAAAACTAGCGAAGAAACCTGTAAGCAAAAAGGACAATAAAACAGACTTTAACATCGGCTTGTATTGTCTTTTCTACAAAAACAGTTAATTTTGCGCAACTTTTACACTACATAGATGTATATGACACAAAACAAATTAAGACTACAAAATAAAGAGTAAGATGAAAAAGACGTATATCAAGCCAAGTAGCGTATGCGTAGCTGTAACTACTGCTATATTAGCAGGGAGTATTGGTGCCTCTAACGAGGACCACGAGAAGAAGCCGGAGATAACGTTTGGGGCTCCACCAACGACAAAGACTAATTCGTTTCATAATTTTCCCGATATGGCCCCTATCGAGGAGGAAGAGGACTAACGAAAAGGGAAGAAAAACAGAAGTAGATATGACATACAAGAAATTTTACAGCCTGCTTATTGGAGTTCTTGCTGTGAGCTTAGCATCGTGCACCAACGATCTAAGCGAGAATAATGAGCTAACACAACCAAACAAGAAAGCCAAACGCACATTGAGTCTGTCTTTTGGAGGCAATGTTGATCATCGCTCCCAAGTGAGCATCACAGACGGCAATCAATGGAAAGATGGCGACATCTTCCTTGCTTGCAACATTACAAACTACGACGGCGTAGAGGCTTTTAGGGCGTTTGGTGGCGGTAAGACGTCCGAGCTGAAGGGAGAGATCGCTTGTGATGATAACGACTCCATAGGGGTCTTTTATCCTTTTAAGCTTAGTTATGGTCAAGATCAGAAGACCGTGCATATTAGTATGCAGCGGAGTTCTGCATCAGAGAGAGGACAAGTCATAGAGAAAGATCAAGATGGCACGATTGAAACCCTTCGGTTTTTCGATTACAGCTACGGGAAAACTAAAGTTAAAGCCTCAGCTGATGGCAAGAGTGCCTCAGGCAATGTGCAGATGCACAAGCTCTATACCATTTTGCGCCTGAAGTTTAGACACAAGAATGCGGATCTCAAGAAGATCAAGCAGTTGAGACTCGAAGATGTGGTTGAAGAGGCAAAGTTTGATGCCATTAAAGGCGAATTCAAAGAGCGCACGATGGGCGCTATTACCATCAAGACAGATACGCTAGCCGACTCTTTTTTTGTAGCTATACTCCCGGATACGGCATTCAGAGCCAAGTTTATAGCCACTACGACTGACAACAAGACCTACACTTACATCTTGGAGAAAGGAATAAACATTGAGGCAGCAGCGTATCAACCCATCAAAATCAATTTAGAAGAAGAAAATCCCTACGTTCCAATAGATAACATTAATTGGGGCAAATTTAATCTGCAATATACGCCCGGCGTTCACAAAGAAGGCTGGAAAGAAGGTTATCACCTCGCCGAGCAACCTTGGATTTACCTCTACACCGCCCGATGCTCTTTCCCGCTCCAGGAAGATGATCTGCGCATTAACTTGCCCGATGGCGATAGAAACGCTACCGCATTTGACCACTTCCGCTGGGGCGATATTAAGAATGCTCACAATTATAATAATGAAATGGCAGAGAATTTTTGGCATGCTAAGGGAGAGATAAAAGGCAAAATAGAACCTGATGGTATTTTTGGCGACATTGCAACCTATGCTTCAAAGGGAAAATGGGCTATACCTGCGGCTTCTGATTATAGCAGCCTGATGAACGCCACCGGTGAATACATTGCTTACTATGAAGATAATAGCCATAATATTATCTATGGTGCATTCTTTGATCCTTCAGTAGAAAAAGAAAAGAAAGGCTTCATTTTGGATAAAAATGGCAACAAGATTAGAAAATCTAACTTTACCGCAGCACCGGTTGGCATCGGTTTTGACAAGATGCGAAAGCTTACAAGATCTGATTTCAATAAAGGTATCTTCTTCCCGATGGCAGGTACATACGAATATACCGGACAGTTTGATAAGATGGGCAACCAGGGTTCTTATTGGACTTCAACAGGTAATACTAGTAATGACAAACAGGCTGCAGCATTTACAGTCTATATCCATACAAATGGTCAGGCCTATCCCGGATATCTCAAAAGTGCTATAACTCCCAAAAGAAATATGTACAGCATTCGGCCGGTTTATATAGGCAAATAAAGTAATATACAACGGGAAGTAAGTAGAATATCTAGGCTTAGTGCCTCACACTTCTCTTTTAGCTTCTTGTAATATGAGAATCAAGAGAGGTGCGCAATGACTCATTTGCGCACCTCTCTTTTATATTTATTCCTTGTTAACGCTTCTCGAAAGAAAACACAATACTTTTTCTTCATAGGGAGCGGGCAATATCAGAAGTGCAACGATGCAGCTATATGACTGCCCCTATTTCCTGCTTGATATTGATGAAAAAAGTAACTTTGCAGCAACAAACACAATATGAACACAAGTACAATGAAGCGATAAAAGCATTTGTGTGAAAAGACAGAATAAAGCGGATTCTTCGCAAAGGGCTATACTGCGATGTTGTATGCAATGAAATAAAATTAAATGAGAAGTTCAATCAACCTGGTTACAACCATTCTTGTACTCTCCCTTTTGTTTTCCTGTTTTGGAAGAGAACACAGCAGACTCTTCGCCGTAGAAAAAGATGGACTATATGGATACGCCAACGCAAAAGGTGATACAATCATCGACTGCGCCTACCCATTAGTCTATACGGACATAATTACGCACATTGGGTTTGTCGCAGACAGCACGGGGCATATTAAATGTTTCGATCAGACAGGTAAATATCTCTTTGAGGTCTTTAAGTATGATAACGGCCCGGACTATCCCAGTGAAGGACTTTTCAGGATTGTAGGCAAAGATGGTCTTATCGGGTTTGCAGACACTAAAGGAAACCTTGTCATTCCTCCAAGATACAAATTTGCATACCCTTTCACAAACGGGAAAGCAAAGGTAACTGATACGGGAACTCTGATGATGGATAGTCAGGATATAGACCGCCACGAATATTGGCAATCTGATAAATGGTACTTTATATCACGCAAAAACGAGTAAGCCATCGACAACTCGTGGCCAACTCGCACGCGACTCGTAACATCGGGAAGCGCCGCAACTATTCTATCTATAAATCAGCCACTTCTACTATATTTTGAAGTACAGATAAGCATCGGAAAAATTCTCTTAGGTGATCGGAAAAATTCTCTTAGGTGATCGGAAAAATTCTCTTAGGTGATCGGAAAAACTTTCTTATAAGACAATTTTTCGTTTCTTAGGTGAAAGTTTTTCGACACTCTATATCCCTGAAAATCAATAGCGTTTTCGCCCGTCTAAGACCACTTGTCTCCACGCGAAGAAATAAAAACTTGAAGCAAGCGCAAAGACATTTAGGGGAGAGACTATGATAATCCCTCCCCTATCTCGAAAACATTCGTCGATGTTTAGAACTGCACAATCAAATTGGCGAGTCCGTAAAAATTATCTTGTTTAAAGTCGTACGTGGCAGAAAATCCGGCACCCACTCTCTTCGTGATCATATATTCGTAAGAGCCCTTGAGGCCGTAACTCCACAATCCACCATGGCGAACGTCAATGGTCATCCCTTCCGGATTGTTGATTATGAAAGAACGATCATATTGCCCTATACCCGCCAAAGCACCGAGTATTAAGCGGTTCCGCCCCTGTACTTTAAAGGCTTTAAATAGATCTACACCTGCAAAGAGATTGATAGATGAGGTGTTGGCAGAATTGTGTTCTTTACGATCGTCTCCTTGAGATATTTGTACTGAAGGGCCTTGCGCATTATTGTAAAATCCTAACCCATGTGTTTTTGATGTGGAGAGCGTCTGTGAGGAAGCATGGTGCAGTGAGAGACCGAACTCGAATATGTTTGCATCATAGCTTACTTGAACTCCTTTTGCAAATCCTAAATTCATTGATTCGCTACTTGAAAGGCCTAACCCTACTGAAACTTTCCACTTCAATGAAGCGTTCTGTGCATACGCCGCTTGTGTTTGCATTAACGCTGCAGATAGCAGCACCGCAAATAACCATAAAATCTTTTTCATATAGTTGATAGTTAACAAATGCCTACTCTTTGTTCTGAGTTTTTCAGCTTACACTCTCCTTTTATATAGTTTGGTCTCTAGCAATTTGGGGGTACAAAGGGATTGCTAACCTTATATTGCATGGAGCTTTAAGCATCCATAATTCTCTATTCTGAACATATGCTCAAAATATAGAGCTGTACCAAGCTCTTAAGAATCTGCGCGCACTGATCATCATAACACCGGTAAAAGTATAAAGTTTTTGGCATCCCAACAACAACTATAAGTTTTTTTTGTAAACTAATGCTAAAATAGAGTACCTATCTCCCACACAGACTTTAATTCATATACAAAATAACACTTCGGTTATATACGAAACATCTTGAGAAATGGGGAAACCTGCTGCCGACAGCAAAGAAAAAGAAGACTGCAAAGTTGTAACCAGAGCGGTAGTAGAAAAAAAGATTGCCACGAACAATACTTTTATAGCATTGTCCGTGGCAATCGCCTGTCTCCGTGCTCAAAGCGGGACTCGAACCCGCACAGCCATTTCTGGCCAAAGGATTTTAAGTCCTTCGTGTCTACCATTCCACCATTTGAGCAGATTGCGAGCGCAAAGATAAAAGTTATTTTTCAAATAGCGCAGACTTTGGGCAAGTTTGTTTTGATTAAGCCTACTAATTATTAATAATCAAGACATCACTGGCCCGACTATAGCCTTGTATGCGATACTTAAACAGCTTTAAGCCCGCCTCACCCGCTACAACGATGCCGCCATTGCGCAAACTATAAGAGCGGTTGCAGCGCGTGCAATGCATCGTCAGTCTGTCTTGAAAAACCAGCTTACGATCTATGTCTTCTTTCGTATAGCAATTGGGACAAGCCAAGTCGTAAGCCACAGGCAGCAAAGCGCCGTTTAGATCAGGCGTATCAGACGTACCCACGATAAAGCCCGCAATCATTTCCGGCCGGTTATAAGCTTCCAAAGCCGTGACTGATAAAGCAGCCTCCTTACCATCCGCACTGCGGATAAGGTAATGACTTGGTTCACGAGAAATCGTGCAGAAAAGACCCGGACTATTCAGCGCCTGAAAAAGCGGGGGAACGGCTGAAACGGGCGACAAGCGCAAGAAAGCATGCACTTTCGCATACTCGCTTTGAGGCACCTCTAAGCAGCCGGAAAGAAACAAACTTACAAATAACAAGCAAAACAAGCGCTTCATACGCTATATATACGCATAGAGCAGCGACTTATTGCCGTCTGACTGCTTAAAAATCATAAAGAGGGGGAGGGAATTAGTCGATGGCAACGGCAGACAGCATATTGGCCAGTCCGTCGGCCGCTTTCTTCAAAGGCTTAGCCACCATCGCCCGCATAAACATATTAACCTCTGCGCCTATCGTCACCTTCAGCTTTGAGCCTTCTCCCGAGGGCATAATCTGAATCCAAAGGTTCAAGGGCACAGGACTGCCTGCACTTTCAAACTTGATCAACTTCGGTTCCTCGCGCTCAACGACTGTAAGCGTGACTTGCCCCACGGGCGATTGAATCGTCACGTTGTCGGCATCGAAAGTAAGCGTCTCCAGTTGCTTTTTTGCTTCGGCCACTTGCTCATCGGACAAGGCCGCTTGCATCTTCTCTTGCACAAGCGGATCGTTCAGTCGTTCGCGCAGCGCTTGCAAATTGCGCAAATCGCTAAATTTCTCATAAACGCGCACTTGCGGAGCACTTAGTTGCTTTATTTCACTCTCAAACTTTTGCATCTTTTCTGTGTAAAAAGGAATAAGGTCGGCGAAGTTAGGGAGTTTTTACGGTCTCCGCAAGTTTTCCGCTTAAAAAGCATCATTATGTAACATTTCCCGGCAAGAGCAGTGCCCTACACGCCAAGCAAAATGCCTATAAAAACGCTTTGCCTTTCGCGTTGTTTGGCGTATTTTTGCAAAAAATACGTGTATGTTGAATTATAAAGTTATACTTTTTGTCCTCGGACAATTGCTTTTTCTTGAGGCTATAATGCTGGCCGCCTGCTGCGGTGTAGGCTTTATCTATCATGAAAACACACTGGTTGACTTTGGCATTCCCACGTTTATCTGCGTCTCGCTCGGCTTGCTCTTCCACTTTTTAGGAGGCTCAAAGAACCAAGGAATGGGCCGCCGCGATGCCTTTTTAATTGTATCTACTACGTGGCTGCTCTTCTCCATTATTGGAATGCTGCCCTTCCTCCTAAGCGGTATCGTCACGCGGCCATCCGTAGCCTTCTTTGAGACGATGTCCGGCTTTACGACGACCGGCGCAACGGCACTCAACGGCATAGATGCACTGCCCCACTCTATTTTATTTTGGCGCAGCCTCACCCATTGGGTAGGCGGTATGGGAATTGTCTTCTTCACAATCGCAATTATGCCCAACGCCGATGCAAGCGAACAGAAGATGTTCACAGCAGAATCTACCGGCCTTAAGATCAGTAAACTGCACCCACGCGTTCGCTCTACGGCGCGCTGGATTGGCGGCCTTTATGTATTCCTTACGCTGGCTTGTATCGTTTCTTTATATCTCGGCGGAATGGATACTTTCGATGCTATCAACCACGGATTCTCCACAATGGCTACGGGCGGTTTCTCAACGCACCAGGATAGCATTGCCTTTTTCCATTCGGCGCGCATCGAAAACATTCTGATGGTCTTTATGGTCTTAGCCAGCCTCAACTTTACCGTTTTATACCTCGGCTTGTTCAAAAAGCATTGGAAAGATATGTGGAAAGACGACGAACTGCGCGTATTTCTTGGCATTGTTCTTACCATTGCCCTCATCGGGATGCTGGTGCTTTACTTTCGAGACCACCGCACGCTGGCCGATGCTGCCCGTCTCTCGTTCTTTCACACTATATCTATACAATCGACCACGGGCTTTACGACAGAAAACTTTATGAATTGGGACCCTTCCACGTGGGTTTTCGTTGCTTTCATCACGATTGTCGGCGGCTGTGCAGGCAGTACGTCGGGCGGTATCAAATGTATCCGCATCCTGACCATATATAAAGTAATCGTGCGCGAGTTTAAGCGCATGTTGCACCCACATGCCGTCTTTCCCATCCGCATTAGCGGCACACTGATAAGCAACGGCGTCGTGCGAAACATTTTTGTTTTCATCACGCTCTACATTATTCTGACGGCTTTAGGCACAATAGCAATGATGGCGATGGGACTTACGATGCTCGACTCCGTATCTTGCTGTATCACGTGTTTGAGCAGCGTCGGGCCGGGCTATGGTTACGTCGTCGGGCCGCTGGATTCGTGGGACGTATTTCCTGATGCTGTGCTTTGGATAGACTCATTTTTAATGTTGGCCGGCCGTTTGGAGATCTACTCTATCCTGCTACCGTTTATGCCGGGCTTCTGGCGCGACAACTAAGGCGGCCGGCAGCTACGCTTCGAGCCATTTCTGTTCTACGCGCTCCTTCCTTCACCCACCAAACACAAGAGAATAAACCCGAGGGGATCAAGTTTCCTCATCAAAACAATAATATGAAACACTTATTGATTATGTTTTTTGCGCTTTCTACAGTCGCCTCGGCCCAGTCCGACAAGTTTAAGTACACTGACGAGAAGTTTGCAGACATTCAAATGCTTCGCTACAAAGTCGAAGGCTTTGAACAGCTCACGCTCCGTCAGAAGACGCTCATCTATTATTTATCAGAGGCCGCCTTGCAGGGGCGCGACATCCTCTTCGATCAGAATGGGCGCTACAACCTCCGCATCCGCCGTATGCTGGAGACGGTTTTCACGGATTATAAAGGCAACCGCAAGTCGAAGGACTTCCTGGCGCTCCACGACTACTTGAAGCGCGTTTGGTTCAGCAGTGGCATACACCACCACTACGGCAATGAAAAGTTTCAGCCCACATTCTCGCAAGACTTTTTCCGCAAAGCGCTCCACGAAGTAGCAGCAAGCAAGCTTCCGCTCCAACAAGGGCAAACGGTCGACGCGCTCTGCGATGAGATCTTCCCCATTATGTTCGACCCGAACATCATGAAGATGCGTACCAACCAAGCTGACGGCCAGGACCTCATACTTACGTCGGCCGGCAACTATTATGGCGAGGGCGTAACGCAAGCTGAGGCGGAACTCTTTTACGAACAGCGCAAAGCGCCTAATGATCCTTTCCCCATAATGACGGGTTTAAACAGCCGTTTGGTCAAAAAAGACGGCCGTTTAACCGAACTCGTATGGCGCGAACACGGACTTTACGGCAGCGCGATCACGAAAATCATCTACAACCTCCAGCAAGCGCGCCCCTATTGCGACACACCGGCGCAGCAGGCCGTAATCGACAAGCTCATCGAGTTTTATCGCACGGGCGACCTCCGCACTTTCGACGAATACTCCACGCTTTGGGTTCACGCTACCGAGGATTTGGTCGACTTTGTCAATGGTTTCACGGAGACTTATGGAGACCCGCTCGGCTTGAAGGCATCTTGGGAGGCTATTGTCAACTTTAAGAACATCGCAGCTACAAAGCGCACGGAGAAACTCAGTAAAAACGCGCAATGGTTTGAGGATCATTCGCCCGTAGATCCACGTTTCAAGAAAGAAAAGGTCAAAGGTATTACGGCAAAGGTTATTACGGCGGCCATTTTGGGCGGCGATTTGTATCCTTCGACGGCAATCGGCATCAACCTACCCAATTCTGACTGGGTTCGCAAAGAGGTTGGCTCTAAGAGCGTCACGATCGGAAATCTTACCGACGCATACAACAAGGCCGCTCACGGTAATGGCTTCCAAGCGGAGTTTGTTATCGACAAGGCCACGCAGGATTTGATCAACAAATATGGCGACAATGACGAAGATCTTCATACGGACCTTCACGAATGTCTGGGTCACGGCAGCGGAAAGTTGCTCGACGGCACAAATCCCGACTCTTTGAAGGTCTACGCATCGCCGATTGAAGAAGCACGCGCCGATCTTTTCGGTCTTTACTACTTAGCTGACGCCAAACTGGTCGAGCTGGGACTCACGCCCGACGCAGATGCTTACAAGGCGCAGTATTATACGTATATGATGAACGGACTTATGACGCAGTTGGTCCGCATTCAGCCGGGCAACAACTTGGAAGAGGCGCACATGCGCAACCGCGCGCTCATCGCTCATTGGGCTTACGAGAAGGGTAAGGCGAATAAAGTGGTCGAACTCGTGAAAAAAGGCGGTAAAACTTACGTGAAGATCAACGACTATCCGGCTTTGCGCGAACTCTTCGGAAAACTGCTTGCTGAGATTCAGCGCGTGAAGAGTGAAGGCGACTTTGCCGGCGCACGCCGCTTGGTTGAGGATTACGGCGTCAAAGTTGACCCGCAGTTGCACAAAGAAATTCTGGCACGCTATGCGAAATTGAACATCGCTCCTTACAAAGGTTTCATCAATCCGGTTTATACGGCCGTGAAGGATGCGCAAGGGCGCGTGACGGACGTAAAGATCTCTTACACGGAGTCTTACGACGATCAGATGCTGCGTTATAGTCGCGACTACAACACTTTGCCCGACATCAACTAAGCCTCAACTCGGCTTGCGGCCGCCTTATATGCGAGTCAGCAGGTCAGGCCTACGCACTAAGGACAACAGTCTTTCGAGATCTGTTGTCCTTATTTTTTTGCACTTTGCGCCTCGTTACTCTTACCGCCGGCCCTTCTCATCTTGCTTTTGCCGGATGGGCGAAAGCTGAAAACCGGATAGCGCCTCAGACCGCCGCTTTTCGTTGACGACCGGAGCTTGAATCTTCATAGCCGAAGCTCGTTTTCCATCTTTCTCTCCTTGCCTTTGTTTGCGCAGCACGCATCAGTCGATGGTTTGCCGGCAGCAAACCATTGTTTGGTGGCGGCAAACGATAGTTTGGTACCAGCATACGATAGTTTGCTGCCACCAAACAATAAAAGTATGCGCCACAGAGAAGTCAGAAGAAGAGTGGAAACACTAAGAATCAATATTTTAGTGAACAACAACAAGTAGCGATGAAACGAAAAGGAGCAAACGACTAACAGCGATCAACGCTCGTTATGAGAAGTAAAGCATTTGTTTCGCGTCGATGCAGACCTGCTGTAAGCGCTGCGGACGGTAGGATCTTCGTATGCAATCATCTCCGGAGAATCATAAGACGAAGCAGGGGGCAACTTGATGCAAGGCCACAATAAAGCCCGACTATCGGCGGATAATCGGGCTTGTTGTAAACAGATATTCAACACAAAGCGCGCACAAGCGGATGCCGCGAAATCGGCAGCCTACTTTTGGCCTTTGGGATCAAGGTCATAGCTAAACGAAAGTCGCACATAGTGATGCATTCCGTTGTGCCACTGCTCTGTACGTTGATAGGCATTAAGCGAAGTTTCGTAATACGTTTGTTGATTCAAGATGTCGTCTACATCAAGCCGTATCCGACCTCTTCCTTTCAAGGTTTTCAGAGTTGCACCTGCGCCCCAGATAAACATATGGCGTCTGTTCGCACTGAGATTATAACCGTGGCGATTGATCACATTGAGCTGCGTATAGAAAGTCCAAGCCCGCAAACGATATTTTGCAGTGACGCCATATTTATAGAAGAGGTAGTGAGGATAGGCGTTGATGGCCTGATCATCTATATTGCGAGAGTAGGAAAAGAGTACGTGTCCTTTAATATCCCAAGCATCTTGCTGGTATTGGAGGTCGATTCTACCGCTCCAAATCCATTGATGGCGCTTGTTGAGCAAGAGCGGCAGGCTCGGATTCGTACCGGTAAGATAGGCATAGCTGCGTAAGGAATAAATATTTAAGTGATTGGCAAGCGTCAGTTGGTCGTTCAGTGCGCGCGAGTAATTGGTTCGCAGTATAAAATCATAGCCACCACGCACATTGGCGAAGCTCGTCTGCATAACGCCCGTTGCGGGATCGTAGAAGAAAGTCGTCTGCACCGGATTCTTATACTTATTATACTGCAAAGAAAACATGACGCTCTGCTCGTGATTCGTAAAATTGCCATAATAAGCCAGCGCAGCTTGATGCTCGTGTGTGTTGAGCAAAAATGGGTTACCGCGACGTATAAAGAGCGGATCGCTCTTGTCTACATAAGCTATTGTATTGATCAATTCGGGCGGAGTGGTCTTATAACCATAGTTAGCCTCAAGAATTGAAGTCGGCGAGAATTTATACTCGACTTTCAGATGAGGAAAGAACAGATGCTGGTGGCGCACAGCCGTAGTATCGATGCTGCCTTGGCGATATTCGATACGCTCATTCGCATATTCCCAACCCAGTTCGGGCTTAAAGCTGAACTTTCCCGACCTCAAGAGGATGGAAGCTTCGGCTGAATTGTTCGTTTCGCGGAAATGATGGCGATAGCTACTGATCGGATCAAACACAGATAGGAGTCGCTGCTCTTCAGGGGCGTGGTAATCGATTTGTACGGCGTCGGGGTTGGCATATTCCGGCAGGCGATCAAGTCGAAATAAGTCGCGCCGACGCAGACCTCGCTTATACTCAAAGCCATATTGGAAGGTAAATAGCGCTTGCTTGCTCAACCATTTATTATAATAGAGCGTCGCAGACGTTTTCAAACTCCGCTCGGGCGAGCGTAAATACTGATTCTCATAGGCGTTGCTGCCGGCCGTGCGGAAGTAGCGCAAGCGGCGCAGCGTATTGAGATCATTGCGCGTATGGCTATAATTAGCCTCGGCATGCAAGGCTATTTCGCTCTTATCCGGGAAGACGTGATTCAGATATGCGAAAACGTTGGTTGTAAACGCTTCGGAAAGAGCGGAAGTAGCGGCCCGCTGCGTGGCAATCGTGTGGCGAAGCAGCGTATCTCCGGGCAAAGCATCGAAAATTCGATCTATCGGCTGCCGACTAAAGCCGTAGGGGTCGATATCTGTGGTAATGTTGCGGTTAATGCGACTCGACTGCGTGCGATTAAAGCTTACATCGGCACTCATATTGAGCGTCGTGAGCGAATCTATGTTTGCAAAGAGCGCAAAATTAAGTTGCGGCCGCAGCATTCGCTTATAGCGCGATTCCTCTCCCGCTCCAAACGAATGCGCACCGGAGCTGAGGAAATTTTCTTGCGTCGAATAGTCCGTCCCATAGCCATGTTCGCGCCCTAAATTGCCGGTTACTGCAAAAAAGTTATCAACTTGTCCTTCCGGTTTATGGGCTTGTTGCCAACTATGTTTGTAGCCGAAAGCGGCGGCCTTTTCGCGGCCGAAATTATCTATGACATTGTTGTAACTATCATCGAAATCTTTGCGCGAACAATAAGAATTTATATCGTTAATATTGGCATATGCTAACAAGGGATCTTGCTTACTGAGCCGCATTGCATCGACTTTGAGCCCGTAGCGTTTGAGCGTCTGCCACGAAGCCTCGAGCGTGCCGTACCATTTATCGAGCCAGCCTTTCTTAATCGTAATATCGAGGACCCGATCCTCTTTCCCGTCATCGCGGCCCGTGTGTCGGGCAAACTCAGACTGCTTGTTGTAAGCTTTAATCTGATCTACGGCTTCCACAGGCAAGCGCCCCATCAACGCCTCTCCATTGGAGAAAATTTCGCTCCCATTCATCACGATGCGCAATGGCTTGTTCATCCAATAAAGTTTACCATCTTTGGACGTCACACCTGGAAGTTGTTTAAGCAGTTCCTCAAGCCGTGCGCCTTCGTCCAGCTTAAAAGCGCGCGGGTTAAAGAGTACGGTATCTCCGTGCACGACAAAGCGGCGCATTTTCCCGGTTACAGTCGCCATCTTCAAATATGCATCCGACGGCTTCAAGGCTATGTCGCCCAAGCGTATGGTATCCTCGCCCTCGCTTGCGAGAAAGTTGCGCCTAACTCTATAATAGCCCAAATATTCTACACTCAGCACGCACTGACGTGAGAAAGCCTGCAGCTCAAATACGCCCAGGCTGTCCGTAGTGTAGGAAGAGGAGATTAAAGCTCCCATAAAGTGTTGCTGAACTTCGATTTGCGCATCAGGAAGTGGGGCTTTCGTTTGCGCATCTACGACTCTGCCGACGACAATATCGGCAAAGGCGCTACTAAAGCAGGCCGAAAAAATCAGCAAAAGGGATATAAGGCGGATTTTCATAGGTTTTACTGTCTTCATATTAGGATTAATGATGCGCAAATATAGTAATTTAGTCGCAAAATCCGACTATTACACAACAAGAAAAGGATCTCTATTTACTTTTTTCTTATGTAGCGCGTTTTAGGTACTATTTTGTCTCAACCAAAACAAGCCAAACAGCGCCGGCATCTGATTTCCGACGCCCTCGTCCGCAAATGCGCAAAAGAAATCCCGACAGAAGGAGAGGATTTCTGCCGGGATAGAATGATTAAAATCGATTTTTAGTATTTGACAACCTTTTGCCCGTTGACGATATACAGCCCTTTAGGCAAGCGGTCCAAACTTTCGTTGACTTTCAAGCCACTTAGCGTGTAAATAGTTGTCGTTGCGCGCGGCGAAGTCTCCACTTGAGCGACACCAACACTGCGCGGCGCAATCACAACCTCGCCCTTTACGGCTTTTCCGTCCAATGCAATGCCCATGTAGGTCAAACCTTCGTCATCGGTCAGTTCAGCTATTTTCGCACCGATAGGCTTTAAGATCTCACAATCTTTGAGCGTAATCTCCTTAAAGCCAATCACGCCGCCGCCATCGTTCGACATACTCTTCGCTTTGAGCGTAGCATTGTCGATCAGCAACGCTTCCTGCAGGTTGTAGGAGTTGCCGCTGACAGCCCACTTCCCATTAGAAGTCACAGTGCATCCGTCTGCGATGGTCAGTTTACTACGATTGTAAATGTAGATACCGCAATTTTCCTCGCCGGTAAATACAGCTGCACCCTCGCCTTTGATCGTGAGCGGTGAGCCCGAACTTAGGGCTGCGCTGCGTCCGGAAGAAATTTCGTTGTTCGCACCTTTGAGCACCAAAGTATAGGGTTCTGAAGTCTCGTCAAAGTCTATGGCATTCTCCAGCGGGCCTGTCATCTGAATCACCGCCTCTTCCAGCGTCAAAGTACGCGTTTCGGGATCATAACTTACCTTTCCGCTAGTGATTTGGTCGCGTTTGATGTCGCTGAAATCGTCTTCTGACGTCAACGGCTTATCGCAAATATTGATACCGAGGCGTTCTTCGTCCGGCTCGATCTTGATCTGTGCGGTGCAGATCTGATCGCCCTGCATCACGTTGCCATCCTTAAATTCGATGCCTTCGGGCTCTGCGAAGTGGCATAGATCCATTGCAAACTCGGCCAAGCGTCCGATAGAGGCCGTTGCGCCCTGCGCTTTCACAGTCGCATCTTCGATCATCAAAGACGACGACTTATCAGCAGCACCTCCGATACCGTAAGTCTTTCCGCGCAGATCGAGGCGACAAGCATCGCTGATCGTGAGCTGCGAAGCGTTTTCCATCAAAATAGCAGCGTCGTTTTCACTGATGAAAGTAATGGCTCCAGCACCGAAAATCTTTATAGGAGCTGCCGATGATAAGGTTGCGCCCTTAGATGTAATGACTGTATGCGAGCCATATACCTCTATATTAAACTCTTCGTCAGTTTCTGCAAAGCGGAAGGCCACTTCATCATTCGGCACATTAAATACGGCGTTGTCAAGCGTTAGCTTGCGAGCGCCGGGATCGTAACTAATCGTCCCGCTCACCCAACCTTCGGGGCGCAAATCGCTGAAATCGTCCTTGTCAGTAACCTCTTTGCCGGCAATAAACAGCCCGTAGTGTTTTTCAGTTTGCGCTTTGAGCGACTGCAAACCAGTCAAAATAAGAAGCGTACACAAAATGACGCTCCGTCGAATAGTAATGAGTTTTGATACCATAGTAAATAAGTGCGTTAAATGTCGATTTGCGAAGTCGCATCTCCTCTCTTATGATGCTAAGCCTCGCAAAGATGGTTAATAGGTTTATAAGTTGATTCCATATCGAGCTACTTTAGGCCGTTTCTCATCGGCTTTCAGCAGGCTGCGACGCGCGTGGCGGCGACAGGCTTACGTGTTTTACAGCTGCAAGTTGGGATTTTATTTTCATTCGACAAAATTTCAGTCGGGTTTGTTAGGTTTTTCAGCTACATTTCTCGCATATCGGCACGTAAAATGTCGACTTTTAGAAAAATGGCAGCAAATTACAGCGTGTAAATGTAAAAAAATGTGACACTAAAAACGGACTATAAAACGGGCCATCCGCACTATCCGACAAAGCGGCTAAAAGTGAGGTTGGAGAAACTTGAATTGGCAAAGAGGAGTAGGCTTTTGGGAAGACGAACAGCCCAAAGCGCACCCCGCAGTTCCATTGATAATGGTGAGAAATACGCAACTATTAAGCCTTCTATGGCTTATTTTAAGACTTACGCTGCGATATAGCATCGAAAAGCAAGTAGTTTGCGCCGCCCAATACCGCATCAAAGCGAACGCGAGCGCGGCATAACTTTCGTTTGCTACCACCAAACAATGGTTTGCTGCCGCCAAACGATAGTATGCTCCCACCAAACGATGGTTTGCCGGCAGCAAACGATGAGCGGTGCAATGGGATACAAAAAAAAGACCGATGCGGATCGGTCTGAAAAGAGATTAAGCAACAAATTTATAAGCTTTTATCGCTGCTCATTAAGCATTTATATCACCAAAGGACGGCCGGCCAACTTATTTTTTCGCCCGAAAGATAAAAAGCGGCCTACAAGAACTGCACTTTATGGGCAAGGGCGATGATGAAATAAGCGCTCAGCGCAGCAGGATCAAGCCGGCGAGGCTAAGCGAAAGAGTCGGCGGGCATTCGCGGTGGTGATAGCGGCCACGCGCTCGGGCGTAGTTTCGTAAACTTCAGCCAATTTTGCTATGATATATGGAATAAAAGCACTCTCGTTGCGTTTGCCGCGTTGCGGAACGGGAGCCATATAGGGTGCATCGGTTTCTACGACGATGCGATCTAAGGACACAGCAGCGCGAAGCACATCGGGGAGCGTAGATTTCTTGAACGTGACGATACCGCCTATACCCAAATAGAAGCGAGAAAAGCCAAGGAGTTCGCAAGCCTCATCGGCCGTTCCGGCAAAGCAATGGAAGATGCCGCCGCAGAGAGACTTGGCGTAGGGCGTCAGGGCATCGACAATCTCGCGATGAGCCGCGCGGGCGTGAATCAGCAGTGGCAGGTCGAAGCGAACGGCCCAACGGATTTCTCTATCGAAGACGGCCAATTGCTCTTCGCGCCGACCGGCGTCCCAATACAGATCTACGCCGACTTCACCCACAGCTGCATAACGGCCCGTGGCTAAGAGTTGCTCCATTTTGTCGAGCAAGGGGCGAGGATCTGCGGGCAACTCTTCCGGCTGCAAGCCCATCGTAGGCAAACACAGGTCGGGGTAGGCATCGCAAAGGCGCTGCATCGGCTCGATCGAGGCTTCGTCTACATTGGGCAGGATGATCTGCTCCGCACCTGCGACCAGAGCGCGCCGGATCACGTCGTCGCGATCGGCATCAAACTCCTCACCATAAAGATGTGCGTGGGTGTCTATAAACATAGCGTGCTTGGGCTTCGTCAGGGTGATGGTAGAGATTATTTATTGCGATGCAGCATCTTCTCAGCAAGATCCCAGAGCGGCTGTTTGCGCTCGGGGTCTACGTTCAGCTGATTGAAAACTTCGCGCGCCGCTTCGTAATAGGCTGAAATGCGGGCTTGGCAGCGAGCGGGTATGTCTAAGGCATTATATATCTGTATGACGGCGGCTAATTTCTCAGCACGCGGCATCGCTTCGTCGGACAAAAGGCGGTTCAAATCGGCACGCTGCTTTTCGTCAGCGGACTCTAAAGCGTTGATAAGCAGATAGGTTTTCTTCGCTGATGCGATGTCGCCGCCGATCTGCTTGCCGAAAACGGCCGGATCTCCGTAGCAGTCTAAATAATCGTCTTGCAACTGAAAAGCTAATCCGATCTGTTCGCCAAAGTGATAGAGTAAATCAGCCTGATCCGCGGGTGCGCCGGCCACGAGTGCACCCATCTTGAGCGCACAAGCGAGGAGGACGGACGTTTTCAAACGAATCATTTCGATATACTCCGCTTCGGTGACGTCGTTGCGCTGCTCAAAATTCATATCATATTGTTGTCCTTCACAAACTTCGCGCGCTGTCCGGGCCAAGAGTTGAAGGAGTTGGGCCGCATTAGGATAGCCGCCTTCCAAGAGGTGATTAAAGGCCAAAATAAGCATCGTATCGCCGGAGAGAATCGCGGTATTCGCATCCCATTTTCGGAACACGGTAGGACGTCCCCGACGCAAGTCGGCCCCATCCATAAGGTCGTCGTGGAGCAGCGTATGGTTATGATAGATTTCTACGCTCAACGCAGCGGGTATAGCCTTCTCGGGCTCGTCGGAATAAAGCGAACAGGCCAGCAAGGTCAGATGCGGTCGCACGCGTTTGCCCCCTCCCGAAAGGGCGTAGGCAATGGGTTCGTAAAGTCCGGCGGGGCGTGTGGGGTATGCCTGCTGCGATAAGGCGTTTTCTATTTGTGCTAAGAAATTTTCCATTGTATTTAGAGCGTATAAGCGACATTAAAAAGCAAACTCCCTGCGCCGACACGATATTTTGCGTAGGAGGCGCCAAACTTGAAGCGCTTGAGTTGCAAACCTGCGCCCAGCGTGAAGCCGGCCATCTTCTGCGCGTCGCCGACTTTGAGTTCGTAACCGCGACGGAAGTTATAACCCAGCGCGATATAGGTATTGTCGGTCGGCAAGATGTCTACGCCGACGACTACGTGATTCAAGAGCTTCTGGGTAACACTCAAACTGGTTTTACCCGGGGGCAAGTAGAAATCTGACGACTTCCAATGGGTCAAATCTGTGAGCGTAAAGTTGAGACGTGCGGGAAAGTGGGCGAGTCCTTTGGTCAAACCAAGCTGCATATCAAAAGGTAGTTTGTCGCGACTGGTCTCATAAAACGATTTTACCTCCATTCCGATGTTGCGTAGCGCGATGGAAAAAGAAAAATCCGTCTCCTCATTAAAATAATTCAAGCCCAAATCGACGCCCATGGCGAAGCTGGTGTAGCCGGCATAGTTGCGATTGATGAAATGTAAAGACGCGCCGCCCGTCCATCGCTCCGAAAGCAGATAACTATAAGCCAAAGAGAGCATCATATCCTTAGGCGAAAAACTGCCGATGCGTTGTCCTGTTTCGTCGGTCTCATCCATTTTACCGTAGTTCAATATGCTTAGTCCGACAGCGGCAGTGTGGCGCTCGCCAAAGGCTTGGACGTATTGCGCACCCAAATAAAGGCTGCCGGAATTATAGGTCATAAAATCAAGCCCAAAGGACTTATCACTCACATTTGCGAACAAAGCCGGATTACTCCAACCCGCCGCCGGCGAATCGTCGATGGCCGAAATATTCTCTCCACCCAAAGCCGCCGCATGAGCAGATGCGGGGAGCTTAAGAACTTGATATGTTGTCGTGCCTTCTTGGGCTAAAGCGGGAAATGCTAAGACCGAGAGGAATAAAACTATGACTGCGTATAAAGCTTTTTTCATTACGTTGTGTAAAATTCTCGCCAAAGGTACGCCTAATTTTAGATTTTGGGCGTACTTTTGCAACTTAAATAAGGCCCTTCAGCGCCTTGATTTTTTATATGGCAAAGCGGCAGACAGCCGCTAGGGAGCGGATAATCGCCGCCAGGAAGCGGACGACCACGACCTTGGTGCGGCTTGGCCCACTTCTTGCCTTATTAGGGTAAACGTGAGTAAGGACAAATTATTATCAAAAGCCTGGTGTAATCTTATATTCGAGGGAAGAAACAAAGATTATGGGGCGTACGAGCTCCGGAGGACTGCCGGGCGTCGTTACGCTCGGGCTTTGTGGGCGCTTTTGATTGGTTTATTCTTAACTATATCCATTCCTTTATCTATCGGCTTGTATATTAATCACCGCCTGAAGCAGTTTACGGCTGAGCTTAACAACGAATTTTCCAAGTTGCATCCGGATCAGGCTAAAGAGGGCCACGAATTTAAAGCTTTGGCCGCAGGCCGCCACGTCCCGAAGGTACGTGCGCTACCGGGGGGCAAGCTTAACGTACCCGATATTGTAGATGCGCCGATTGAGGAGAAGGATTTTGGGATGAATGCGCCCAATACAGAAAACGACGATAAGGCCACAAGCACAGAAGTTCGCGACGATTCGGCCCACAACGCTGATCGCAAAGATCTTCCGGAAGAAGGAAAAACGCTAACACCCACGCAAGTGGTCGAACAAATGCCGGAATTTCCGGGTGGCATCAAAGCGCTGATGCAATATCTTGATGCTCATATCGACTACCCCAAGGCCTGCGTGGAGTATGGTGTACAGGGCGATCTGGAGGTCTCATTTCTGGTTGACAAGCAAGGGCAGGTGCGCGAGGCGTTCATATCTCGCAAGCTCCACCCCGCATTAGAGCAAATCGCGCTCAAAGCTGTGCGCGAGATGCCCCATTGGAAACCGGGCCGAAGCGGCGGAAAGGTAACCATCGTTCAAGTTTCCGTGACCGTCCATTTTCAAATCAAATGATATAGTTCTCAATTATGAAAAAGATTATAGTGGCTATCGACGGCTATTCTTCGTGTGGAAAGAGCACAATGGCTAAATCCTTAGCCCGACGTGTGGGTTACATCTACGTAGATACGGGTGCGATGTATCGCGCTGTGACGCTCTTCGCCTTGCGCCAGGGACTTTTCAGCGACAAGTCGATAGATGCAGAAGGCCTGCAAGCTATGCTGCCCGAAGTCAGCATCTCGTTTCGCCTCGATCCGGCCACGCAGCAGCCGCATACACTCCTCAACGGCGCAGATGTCGAAGAGGAGATCCGCACGATGGAAGTTTCCTCGCGCGTCAGCCAGGTTGCCACGCTGCCCTTCGTGCGCAAAGCGCTCGTGGCTTTGCAGCAAGCGATGGGTGCCGAAAAAGGAATCGTAATGGACGGACGCGACATCGGCACAGCTGTATTTCCACAAGCCGAACTAAAGATTTTCGTCACGGCTTCGCCTGAAGTGCGTGCTCGCCGGCGCTACGATGAGATGCGAAACAAGGGTTTGGCAGCCGATTATGACGAGATTCTCAAAAACGTATCTGAAAGAGATTATATCGATACGCACCGCGAAGTCGACCCGCTACGAAAAGCGCCCGACGCGTTCGAACTTGACAACGGGCAACTCTCCATTGCGGAGCAAGATGCTTGGTTAATGGAGCGATTTGAGCAGGCTACGCGCTAAGAAAGACTACTTTTATGAAGATAGAAATAGATATTCGATCGGGCTTCTGCCACGGCGTGACCACGGCCATCAAGAAGGCTGAAAGCGAATTGGAAAACGATCCGGCGCTCTTTTGTTTGGGCGACATCGTCCACAATGAAAGAGAGGTGGAGCGCTTGCAAACGCTTGGGATGAAGACGATCGACCACGCCTCGTTCGCACAATTGCGCGATGCAAAAGTACTCTTGAGAGCTCACGGCGAGCCGCCGGAGACGTACAGACTGGCGGCAGCCAATGGGGTCAAGCTTGTCGACGCGACGTGCCCCGTTGTGTTACAGTTGCAAAAACGCGTGAAAGCGATCGACAAGGAATCACCCGATGCGCAACTGGTTATTTATGGCAAACGTGGCCACGCTGAGGTAATAGGTCTGGTCGGGCAAACGGCCGGGCGCGCCATCGTCATCACAAGCCTTGAAGAGGCTAAGCAGTTGGACTTTAAGCGCGACATTCACCTCTTTTCGCAAACGACCATGTCACTGGATGGCTTCCACGAAGTGATTGATTACATACAGCAACACATCGAAGCACCGGCTCAATTTCAATTTGTCGACACGATTTGTCGCCAAGTGGCCAATCGCCTGCCCAACATTCGCACGTTTGCAGCGCGCCACGACGTGATCATCTTCGTAAGCGGGCAGAAAAGCTCCAACGGGCGAATGCTCTACGAGGCTTCTCGGCAAGTTAATCCCCGCACATACATGGTCGACACGCCCGCTGCGATCCAAGCAGATTGGTTTCAGGGAGCAGAAAGTGTAGGTATCTGCGGCGCAACGTCTACACCGAAATGGCTGATGGAGGCATGTCGCGACGCGATTCGCCAACTCTGAGCGCCCTTCTACCCTATGCTGTCGACGCGCCTGCGATGGCAGGTCATCAGTATTCGAAAAATACACATTTAGCATACAACAAGGCTAACGAACTTGCGGGCTCGTTGGCCTTTTCTTTATTCGTTTCTATCTATATACCAAGTATTTATCATTCTCTTTCTCGCTGTATTGAGCAAAGCAAAAAGCGGCATCTGCAGGTGGTCTTTGAGCAGCCTTCAGTCTCTAAATCATAATTTCATTGTAGGCTTAAAGCGACCAAAAGGCGATTATGCGATTAAGCAACGTGTATTATTTTTCTCTGTGATTACTTATTGACTTCACATAAGTTTGGCGGCCAACCGACTGAATCGGCATATACTGCAAGCGGAGGCAGATTCTATGGCGAAACTTCGTAATAAAGCACAAAAAAGCGTGCGCTTGGCCTACTTATAAGGGTAAACGCAAAAGCATACACCATCTGCGAATTTTAAACATTCGCCATAAAGATTACAGGACACATTAACTAACTCTTTTCCATTTCATTTTCAAAGCAAGAAGCGTTTTATTTCCTCATTTAATCCTACCCACGTATCGTTTGCTCCCACCAAACGATAGTATGCTGCCGGCAAACGATGGTTTGGTCGCGGCAAACGATGGTTTGCTGCCGCCAAACCATAAATTAGCAAGAAATGATCAGCGATAAATGAGCGCTCGTAACAGAGCGATGGAGCAAAGGGAAGGAAGCATTGGCAACGAAGCGTTTAATACTCGTCGTTTCTCTTTATCTTATAAGATGCAGACGAAAACGGACTTGACGCACCAAGCAAGATAAAGAGAGCTAGAAACAGAAAAACAGCAATTTACAGAAACAAAATTTGCCTAACGGGGTGAAAACACCAACCTGTATGGCCGCCTTCGTGATGCGCCGCTTCCAGGTAGAGGCATGTAGAAAATTAGGGGTAGTCGGAGTCGGCTTGGGGAAAGATGGCAGGATCGGCTATAAGAACTGTAGCCGGCCGTGACCTACAAAAAAAAGCCGCCTCGAGGATATCGAGGCGGCAGGATAAATATATTCTAATCCTATGGACGAAGATTAGCGAACAGAAATTTTACGTGTGATGTTTGCATTTGAAGTATCGACGCGCAATACGTAAACACCAGCATTCAACTCATTGAGGTTGATCGTCTCTTCCTGACCGCAACGAACGTCCTTCAGCGTGCGGCGCAGCACTTGCTTACCATCGATCGTATATACGGCAATGTTGGCGTAAGTTTCGTTGTTGTTGAAGAGCAACTGCCAAGCATCCGGCTGCATAGAGATGGAGATCGGCGTCGTAGAGTTGGTCGGGATGTCAAGAATACCAACACCGGTCTTTATTTGCAAAGCCTTCTTCAAACCTTTGTAAGCATTGATCTTACCATAACCAAACTTCTTGTTCCATCCGGGCTTAGCATATCTGTCGTGATTTGCGGTCTCCTTGAAAATTTCTATCATCTGATCGTACGTCAAATCAGGGTTGGCAGACAACCAAAGGGCTACAACACCCGTAGCTGCAGGAGAAGCCATTGAAGTTCCACTCATTTGGCCGTAATAGTACTTGTAGAGGCCTTTTTTCTGAATGTCAACGATGCTGGCATCAGTCTGTGAGAACGCCTTGTCGTACTTAGAAATCGCAGATTTAATCAAGAAACCGGGCGCAGCAATAGTTGGCTTATCGATCGGGCCGAGCCAAGGACCCGGACTTGAGAAGAAAGTGATGTCACCTACATCTTGACCGCCTTGCGAATAAGTCTGGTTGGTGATAGCTGACTTATACTTGTTGGTAGCCGCGAAAGCAGCAACGCCAAATGCGTGGGGGATGGATGCAGCTCCTTCACCAACCAAATAATCGTGGTCAGGATTGATAAATTCTGCAACTGCTCCGGCCGGGCGCTTGAATGTTCCGTAGCCGTCGTTCAACCATCCATGAACTACATCACCATTATCACCAACCATTTCCACACCAAACTCAGCACCGGTTGCGCCTAAAAGGCGCCCCATGCTTTCTACAACCAGGCGGAAATCGAAGTGGTGCTTACCGTTATAGGGGTTTACTTCGTCAGAGAAGACGGCATAGCCTGCATTTTGCATTTGCTTGAGCTGTGCAGACGTGAGATAAGTCTTCTGTCCCTTTAAGTAGTAGAACGGCTTAAAGGTTATGTGCTTCGTACCATCGGTATTCTGCGCCCAAAGCTGACCCATAATCTGCGAATATGCACCCATGTTGTTCGTAGGCGTCTTCACGAGAATGCTTTTTGTTTCGCCGTCGCTCGTAAACGTGTGAGTCGCGTGGATAGCCAAGTCGCCCTCGTTACCCATTGCGGCACAAACGAAACCTTTTCCTTCCTTCAAAATGTTATTGATAGCCTGGTCGGTCGGCTGCGTACCATCGTGCGGGCCAAGTTGCGAGCCAAAACTCATATTAATAACATAAGGCATGTTTTTGCTCTTAGCAAATTCCTTAATTTTCTTAACGTCTTCTACCAACTCGCCATCCATAAAGCTGGAAGGTATGAGATAGAGATCAGCCATCGGAGCATTGCCATACAAGCCATTACCTACGTCGGTTCCGGCTGCGATATTCGTCACGTGAGTTGCGTGACCATTCGCCGCCATTCCGTCGCCGCCTGAAGGAATGGTTTCTGTCGGAACCGTTCCGTTAGGATTTGAGTAGTAATTTGTACGATTCCACAACTGCTTAACACGAGTTTTACCTTCCGCATCACTGAATGCGATATGCTTATACTCAAAGCCTTGGTCGATAACTGCGACTAAAACGTTGGCACCTTTGAAGGGCGTCTCCAAATCTATGCCTTGGTGAACACTATCTACACCCGTAACCTTACGAGTGTTGTCCATTGTGGGCTTAAAAACGCGTGTCGGGTTAATGTAAAGCACATTTTCGTCTGCTGCCAACTGAGTTAAGTAAGCGGCAGGCACACTTGCCGTCAACAGCGTATTGCTAATCACGGTAGAAACATAGCCTTCAGCTTCAATCTTGTCTGCTACGCTCTTCGCATCTGAAGCACTGATGATCACAGCTACGGGAGCTTCGCCCGTTTGCTTTGTAAGAATGTGCTTACCTTCTTTATTTACCACGACGGTAGTGCCATTAGAAACAAGCTGCTCCAATACACCACTCATTTTCTTACCAGTATTGAATTTGGGCACTTGAGCTTGCGCTGCCGCAGCAAACAAGAGAAAGGCCCCGGTAAGGAGATAATTAGCTTTCATTTTTCTTTTTGGATTATAAATGGCCACAAAGATATAAAAACTTTTCTTTAACAGCCAACAAGAATGTGACAATAATATTCGAGAATACGTGTTTTTTTCGTCTATTTCCGCCTCGAAGCGATGAGATTTAAGTTTTGCCTACTTATGATAAGCCTGCGCGGCCGGCCGGCTTGCCGGCCGCCGGCGTGGGCTTGTTATTTACGACTTACTAGTCATTATATCTAGCACGCAGCGGTCGGTTTCGTTCATTGAGCCCGATCCGATGGAGACGAGATTCAGGATACTCTTCTCCACATCTTTGTCGATGATTCCTTCGGCTGAGGTTACGAATTCTTCCTGCATTGCCATCATCGCCGACAATACGGCTGTGCTGACGCCGGTCGTGAGTTTAAGTGCGCAACTTGGTTTTGCGCCATCGCAAATCATACCTGTAAGGTTCGCAATCATATTTTGGATGGCATAAGTCATATGTCTGTATTCACCCCCCATTAAATATGTAATACCGCAGCTTGATCCCGTGGCAGCCACAACGCATCCGCAAAGCGCTGAAAGCGCGCCGAGACGCATCTTTATATAGATTGCCGTAAGATGAGAAAGCGTTAAGGCGCGTGTCAGCTCTTCTTTCGTATTATGGTTTTCCCGTGCGAAGACAACTACGGGGTTAGTTGCACAGATTCCCTGATTGCCACTGCCCGAGTTGCTCATAACCGGGATCATTGCGCCCGCCATTCTCGCATCGCAAGCACAAGTCGTACTCGAAAGGATATGCGAAAAGATGCTATCCCCCATTATTCCCCGGCCCATCGGGCGCGAAAGAATTTTGCCGAGCTTATGTCCATAGTTGCCCTCCAAAGACTTTTGGGCTGCCTGAAGGTTCATTTTACCCGCCTCGTTGATGAATTCGAGTTCTTCTATCGGAGTTGTCGTGGCAAACTCGTGGATTTTGCGCAGCGTAAGTTCGGGCGTATCATCGTCGTCGACTTTTGCTTCCACAGCACCCAACTGCTTTTCAAGCAAGACCTCCTCCCCTTTTTTCTCCAAGATGAAGTTAGTGTGTTGGCGCGCGATGGCTGCCGTCCCGCTGTGTTCACCGGCGATGGCCTTTACTTCGACAAAAAGTTTGTCGGGCGCATCTTCAGCCAAGGAGATTTGGATATGCCCCGCCTCATCATAAGCCTTTCCTTCTGCCACCGCTTCCGGCGTGCAGTCTTTCAAAACCTCGAGTCCGTAGCTCGACTTTCCGATAAGTGCACCCAAGGCTATGGCTATCGGCAGTCCGACCATTCCCGTCCCGGGTATACCTACGCCCATCGCGTTTTTCAGAATATTGGCACTAAGCCTTACCTCTACGCGCTCCGGTCTTTGCCCCAGCAGCTCTGTGGCCTTAGCCGTGGCCAGCGCCACGCAGACCGGCTCCGTACAGCCTATGGCCGGAACTACTCCTTTTTTAATTATGCGAATAATCGCTTCGCGTTCTTCTTTATTGATCATAAATGGTTTTAACAAGTTGCTTTGTTGTAGGCCCTGCTGTGCGATTATCGCCGCTCGACTTTGAGTGAGATCAAACTTTCTCTTCCTCCCATTGTTCGACGTCTTCGTCCATTCTGTATTGCTTGGGCGTTACTTCCCGCTCGCGATGGAAAGCCAGATAAAAGGCTTGGCGCGAGGAGAAGCCGCACATCAGGCCGATTTCCTCAATTGTATATTCACTATATCTTGGGCTGCGTAGCATTCGGCAAGCATCGCGCAGGCGATAGCCGTTTACCAGAGCATTGTAGTTATCTCCCGTGTGCAGCCCTACAACCACAGAGATGTAGCGCGGATTCGTGTGCAAATCAATCGCCAGTTTCTTCGCAGAATAATTCGGATCCAAATAGCGTTTTTCGACGCCTAATTTTTCAACGATTTGGACAAAAAGCTTGTCAGATAATTCGTCACGTATCCTTGCGTAGGAAGCTCTCTCTTTCGACTTTGAAGTATTTGAATCCTTCATGATATTACTATTGTGTAAGTTGGATTAGCGCAAAGATATAGCTTCTCTTTTTTTTTCGCAAGTAGTTCTATAAATATTTTCTCCCAAACGCTTTGAATGCGCTTTTGTTTAGTAGTCTTTTCACTCTGAGCTTACAAAATATAAAGAATGCTAAAGCCGCACAGCACCATTTGCGCATCTTATTTTGGGAAAATCTTATGTAAAGATTCGACGTCCTCGGTATGTAGGAATAAAGATCAGACTACAAACTGAGCGAGTGATGATTGAAGGCAAAAGTGCACGAAAAATTATGACAGAAGATTCAAAACCGACTGAGCATATTGCATTCAGGCTTAGCTCGCAGCAAACTCAGGTAAAGGCTCTCGCCAATCATGAATCGCAAAACTGAAAACAGCAGGCAAAAAGAAGCGTTTTTGAAACTCCAAAGTCGATTTGATGATTGTTTGGCCCCACCAAACCATCGTTTGGTCCCGGCAAACCATCGTTTGGCGCGAGCAAACTATCGTTTGCTGCCGGCAAACAATGGACGACAAAGGATCGATGCATCAGGCAATCAGTAGGACGCCCTTATTTATTACACTTAAAACAACAAACAATCAAATACTTATAAGACGATCGGAAGCATTAAAGCGCGGCGCGGCAGACCGGCGCGAACGAAAAAAGTGCCAACAAACAACGAGGGAGAAGCAAACGCATCGCTTCCCCCCTCGTTACCTAACCTCAACAAATAATGGCCGCTCATCAATGGGACATAAGGAACCGGCAAGGCCTATTCAGGCACATAAATTACCTCTCCATTCTCCAACTGATAAGCCACGCCCACTTTCTTTCCTCGCGCTCCGTCTTTGTTCGTCTGATCCTGCGAAGGCGTATAGCGCTCTATCTTATCGCCTTTCTTGGTTATGATTTCCATATTATCCTTGCCCGGATTTTTTACCATAGTATAGTCGGACTGACTAAAGACTTCGGTCATATTAAATCGCGTGACAAGGGCTACCATCAGGGCCACGGCGAACACCATGGCAACGTCGAAGAGATTGCCGACAACGTTCATCGGGTTAATCTCTTCCTCCGTATCCATTAATCTTCTTCGGCGTCTCATTTTGCAGACTTTTGATGAATGAGATCGGCGACATATTCGAGTCGGGTCAAGTCGTACATAAACCATCTCCGCTTCGCCTGTTGCGTAATGACGCCGATGGCGGCTGCAAACAGGCCGACGACGGTCGTGGCAAAGGCCACCTGCATATTATAAGCCATCGAGGCGATGTCGCCCTTGGACAAGCCGACCAAAGCCGGCCCCATCGGGATGAGCGTGCCCATCAAACCGAGCATAGGGCCCATCTTAGCCAGCGTCTTGGGCGCATTGAGTTCCTTCTCCATGAGCAGTTCGTAATCGGAAATCAGCCGCTGCACTTCGGCGGGCTGATCGCGATGCTCCAAGATGGCCAAGAGGGAGCAGATGGCCGGAGCGGTAGAATTGTGTGGAAGCTTTTCGGCTACGGCATCCAAGCCCTCCGGCGTTAAATCTTTCAAGGCGGCATTGACCGTGGCCTGCGCTTTGCGCACACTCAAATATTGACCGAAAAAACTCCCGATGAGCAGGAGTGCTCGCCCAAACAAAAGAATGAGTAAGACGATAACCGGAATAAGCAGACCGGTGGAAATCCAAAAAAGTATGTCTGAAATGTAATTCATATAACGAGTTATTTTCGAGTAAATTTATTATGATCATATTTAATCTTGAATCGGCGCAACAAGCATCCGACTACGGCGCCTCCGGCAGCGATTGAGAGAACGAGCAGCGAAGCTCGCCAATCGACATTGTTGGTCGAGTCGGTACCGGTGGCGCCATTGACCGTTACGATTACACCGATAAGCGCCACTAAGACGTTGGCCAGGAAGAGCAATTCCAATCGCGTGTCGCGATCAATCAGCATGCGTCGCAAGCCAAAGGATGCTGCGATAAGCAACAGCAGCAGCGTGCCGCTCACCCCCGCAGCAACGAGCGTGAAGTCGACACCGGGAAAGGCAAAAATGCAAGCCGTGAGCAGGCTAAATGCGGCGGGGAAGATAAAAAAGCCGGGATAGAAACGCAGAAAAACATCTAAATAGCGCTGCCATCGGCTGTCGCGAGCACGCGAACTGTCTCTTCGGGCGATGCGTAAGCAGAAAGCAGCCTGAATCAAAACATCGAGACTCAGCACTACAGCCAGGTCGCGCATCAGCGTGGGCGTGGCTAACCAAGTGGCAATCTGCGTGCTCGATTGCTCAATGGCATAAGGCCACATTGCGTAAGTAAAACTACAAACTGCAACCGTCGTAAAGAGCATAGCCCGCACGGAAACGAAGGTTTGCTTCAATACGAAATTGAAGCAAACCAATAGTAGCAATAAGGTGAACAATTGTTCCATCGTAGCAAGCGTTTATTGACGACGCTTCCGATTGCGACGCACAATCCATAGGAGTCCGCCGAAGATAGCTACAATCAAGCCCACCATCAGTGCACCGTTGATCCACTGACTACGCTTGTGCTCTTCCGGAGTTAACTCCTCCTTCTTTAAGACTTTGCCGTCTTTGCCTTTGGCTGCACGTATATCGTCAATATTTGCTTTGTAGGCCTTAGCCGTTGCGGCATCGGTTTTGGAGGCTATATAATTGCGCAACTTAGCATTGTCACAGACGAATCCGGAGCAGGACGGCTTATATTTGTTCACGAGATCAGTATGCAGTTTGGCCAATTCGCGCACCTGCGTCGGGTTGGCCTTCCACATCCCCTTGCGCGCCGCCTCAAGCATCACGGCTGAGATCTCCTCCAAGGCGGCAGGGTTGCGATCTTCAAAGTACTTGCGCAAACCTAAATTGAGCTTGTCTTTCGCATATACCTCGTAGATCTCCGTCCACATTTCCTCGTCGATGGCGCCCGGCTTCATCACTTCCCAGCCAAAGGTGTTCTGCACCAATTCTGCAAAGCCGTTGGCCGCACTCGCCTCCCCTTTCATCTGCTCCTTGATATAGGTAGGATTGAACAGCGTCGTGCGACTCTCTACGCCGATGGCCTCTTTTACTTCCTGCATCCGCATACGATTATGGTTGCGGTAGTCACTCAAATAGGCGTCGGGTTCTTTGCCCGTCACTTGCTTTACGGCAAGGTTCAAGCCACCCATAAACTCATATACGTGGTCGAGACTCAAAGCGCCCCACGTGTTGCTCTGGCGCGGCTGAATAACGACGTCAGTCCGCGTTAGGGCAGCCTCAAAGGCAAACTGATCGAAGGCTTCCCACTCTTTTTCATCGCCATAGAAAGCGCCCATATTATTAATATAAGTATCGGCGATCTCAGAGCGCTTCTCCCAGCGGTCGCTGCTCATCACCATCGCTTGAATGCCCGTTCCGTAGCCACCATTTACGCCACCAAATACGCGGCGAGTGGCCATTGCGCGCGCCGCTTTTGGCGAAACGCCTTTCTTCGTCAGCGTGCGTTCGGCCTCGACAACACCTGCTGCCACTTGATTGGTATAGGCTTCGTCTTTAGCGACAGCGGCCATCTCCACAGCCCGATTGATAAGGAAAAGACGGGACGCCGCAAGATCGCGCAATTGACCTGAGGTCTGCACAACGACATCAATACGCGGACGACCCAATTGGCGCGAAGGAATCAGGCGTAAGTCTGTAACGCGGCCAAAACTATCGCGAATAGGTTCGACACCCAGCATATAAAGCACTTGAGCTATCGTGGCGCCTTCGGTCTCTATAAACTCGCCGCTCCACAGCGTGTAGCTGACTTTGCGTGGATATTCCCCTTTATGACGCTTGCGATAAAGCGAAATTGTATTCTCGGCCAACTCTTTTCCTTTCTCCCAAGCAGATTCCGAAGGTGTATTCTCAGCATTGATGCCGAAAAGATTGCGCCCCGTGGGCAAGGTATTGGGATTCACGATAGGATCGCCACCGGGAGAAGGTTTCGTATAGCCGCCGCTCATTGCATTGAGGAGCGCATTCAACTCCATTTGAGGAGAATCAAACAGGGCTTGCTTATAACGCTGAATATTTTTGATCGTACGCTCGACTTCCATCACGGCATAGGCAAAGTCTTTCTCCTGCTTCGTGAATTTCGGGCGCTGCGATGCTTTCATCATCGCTGCCATCATCGCATTGGAACTCTGTGAGGAAGTCGCAGTCTTCGACTTTTGCTTATTGGTTGCCATAGGATGAACTTTGGCAGCAGCGGCTTGAGGCTTACGGTTAGATTTGCCGTCTTTCGCGCGCTGTGATTTAGTCGGCGTTGACGCTGGTGAATGCTGTGCAGACGCATCTTTTGCTTCTGCCGCATCTCCACCGGACATCATCGCCTTCATCGCTTTCATTGCCTCGGGATCTGGCTTCCCGCCTTTTGCTGCCATTGCTCTCATCATCGCAAGAGCTTCCGGACTTGGTTTTTCGCCTTTTGCTGCCATTTCATGCATTGCCTTCATGGCTTCAGCATCGGGCTTGCCGCCATCCTTTGCCATTTTTTCCATCATTTGGTGAGCTTTAGAAGATGGCTTTTGCTTACCACGTGCTGACGAAGATTGAGCCGGACGCTTTGATGATTGAGTTGCAGGCTGCTGTGCTTGCTTCATCATAGCTTGCATAGCCTGCATCATCTTCGCATTTGGCTTACCACCGCCTCCGCCGCCCATCATCATCGCCATACGATCGTTGGGGGCAGACAATACATTATATATAGTGTGGGCACGCTGCAACTCAGCGGGCGTAATATGAGCTACGTTGCAGATAAGTGCGTCAGTAGCCGCAGCCGGATTGGTCAAAATACGGCCGACAAGAGCACGGGCCGGATTCAAATAGCGTTGTGTGAAAAGCGCATTATGTTTTAATGTGGAATCATCGGCTTTACCACGCATCTTATCCAAGGCTAAAAGGGAATAAGCAATAGGATCAGTGCACATCGCAAAGATACTACTCTGAATACGTTGAGGCTCGTAGGGAACGCCCAAAGTATAAGGCTGGCCTATAATCTTGGAAGTAGCAATCTCTTCGGCATAATTGTCTATACGCAAGATTTCATCTTCCGTATAGGGCTTTTTCATATCGGCATCTAACTCCAATTCGCGCTGTATGCCTAACTTAATCGCAAGCGCTTTTACGTCAAGTGAGGCGCGATCAATAGCTGCTTTATTGCCATCAGCCACTCGTGCATTGAAAATCTTGATTTTCTCTTCCAAACTATGATAGATGCCGCGGGTATTGCTCTCCAAGAAAGGCGGTGTTAAGTAGGAGATGAGCCCGGCATAGGAACGACGCTTAGCAATGAGCGCTTCTCCGACATTGCCTATGGAGTAAATATAAAAATGCGGCAAAGGACCAACCAAGCGATCGGGCCAATCAAGCGAGCTCAAAGCAACTTGTTTGTGAGGCGTAAACTCAAGGCTGCCGTGAGTACCGAAATGAATGAGTACATCTGCTTTGAAACCAAAGCGCGTCCAAAGGTAGGAGGCGATATAGGTGTGCGGCGGAGCAGCGTCCGTTCCGTGAACGATTTTGAAAGCGTTGTCGCCTTTTCCTGCCGCATTTTGTGGCAATAAGACGACGTTGCCGAAGCGCAAACGAGCCACGCCAAGGCGTCCATCAGCAGTAGACATATACGCTCCGGGGAAATCGCCATTGGCTTTGACGACTTCAGCATACTTTTCGGGACGCAAAGCTTGCTTAACCCAACTTTCGTATTGCGTCTTATTGATTAGTTCGGGCTTACCCGTACGCATAAAGTTGGTAAACGCACCTTTGGCGTACAAACCAAAGGCGGCGCCTTGCGCTTGCAACATCTGACCAAGTATTTGCGGAGAGGCGGGAAGGCCGGATACGTTATAGCCCTCTTGCTGTAGACGCTTCAGCAAATTATATAGAGATGGTACGACTTCCATACCAGCGGCGGTGAGGGCGTTCTGACCCGGACCTTTATAATAATAAATGGCTACGCGCTTATCGTGGTTTGCCTTTCGCTTCAAATCAATATAGCGCGTGATGGTTTCAACGAAAGTTGCTAAGCGTTCAGGAATTGCGGCCACGTAAGGAACACCATCTTTCCCTTTATAATGAGCAAAAAGAGCAAAGGGGCGGAGGGCGCCATCAATCTCCGGCGTCACAACACTCTGCGACAAGAAGCCGCCACTCATTCCCATCTTGTCCTGTTCCCAGTCTTCGACCGGACGACTAACATTCAAGGGCGAGAAGAGAGGAATATTGGCTTGTGCAAGATAATCTACGACAGCATCGCCCAAACGTCCATGGGCCATATTCACGACTGCGGCCGGCGAGATGCTATCGGCGGCTTCACTCTGCAAGAATTTAGGCAGATTGTGCAAAGGATAAACAACTTTTCCCGATTCTTCTAATTTCGCAATCAAATCTCTGGGATCTCCCATTACACCTGTAAGAACAACTGCTGGCGCATTGGGCTTCCAAAGTTTGTTTTTTTGTAAGAATTGCCTGTATTCGGCAACCGTCTTGAATTCTAAATCTTCTCCGTCCTTATCATTCAAATTCGGGTGATACAATACGCCCATTGCGTGAGCCACAAGAGGTTTCGGCTCAGGATTAGATAGGAGTTTCTGGTCAATATACCGACGCACGTAATTCAATACACTGCGATAGTTTTCATAACCTCCCTCTCCCAAATACTTTTGAAGCGTATCCGTTTGCAAGGAATCGAGCGTATTAAAATTGTTGTCCGGGTTTGTGGACATCGTCGTCAGCATTGGCAAGCCTTTATCGGCGGCTTTTTGGATTTGTTCGCGTTGTTCTTGTGTAAGTCGTAGGCCCATGCCATTCACAAAAACCATGTCGTAGTCGTCTAAGTCGCCGAGCTGCTCAAGACTTACCTCTTCCAGTTTCACAAATCCGTTATCATTGGCCTTGGCTATTTGTCCAAGTTCTATAGCTTGGTAATGGAGGAAGCCTATCCTCGTCGCACTACACCATTTTATCCACACAAAAGCGAGCAGAACTGCGACAAGCACAACGGCCAACCCGCCCAAGATTAACTTTTTCTTTTTCATAGAGGGTTACGATTAGAATTTCACAAGATCAGAGATGTTAAGCGCCAACGTAGCTACATAACTGACGCCATTCAGTGGCGCTTGCACGGTAGAATCAGCGGCTTTATCTTTATAATTAAACAAATTATCCACCATCAAGCCCAGTTTTACGCCCCGCAAAAATTGCACGCCTAAATTAAGCGAGCAGATAGCACGAGCATCAAAGACGTATTGGCGATAGCCTTTCAACTTGGCGTCATAAGAATATCTTGTAATGCGCGATGCCCATTGGCTATTAAAGGCTACGGTTCCCTGCACTTTATGAAAACTGTGCTTGTATTGTAAATTGAGTTTGGCGCTATGCGGACGAACCCACGACGCGTTATAACCATTCACTTTCTCATAGTTATTTACATAAGCATAAGCCGTGGTAACCTTCAATCCCCAAGGCAGCCGATAATCTGCCGTAGCTTCGATGCCCGTTGTCTTCACATTTTCCGCATTGACGTAATGCATATCATAAGAAACCCCGGGTTCGAGATACTCATACGAGATTTTATTCTTGAAGCGATTATGATAGGCCGACACCGTCAAGTTTAGACCACCCTTATTGTACTCTGCGGACAAAGAATATTGCTGACTTTTCTCCGGTTTGAGGTCTTTATTGCCATAAAGCGTAAGGATTCCGGCCATATTAAACTCCTGATATAGTTCTTTCAGCGTAGGTATGCGGTAGCCCTGCGCATATCCACCGCGCAAGGTTAGATTTGCTGACGGGCGATAAAGGAGAGAAACCTTCGGCGTCAGATGAAATTTGTATTGAAAGGCTTTATCGCCTCGCACGCCGGCTACAATATTCAACTGTGGCGTAATTCGCCAATCTTCTTGCAAATAAGCGGCATAGTGTGAGCCGGAAACCGTCCCCGTATCCTTCATCATATAATGTCTCAGTCGCTCATATTGCCATTCTCCGCCAAAACTGAGCGTATGCGCTCCATAGTTGCCCGTATAATTAAGGCGTCCCGTACTATTAGCATTGCCATAGCTGCGCACACTTCTACCTGCTTGGAAATATACGGCGCGTTTTATATAGTTGTCAAAGCTATAGTTGAAATCGAGAGTATGATTATCGTCGAAGATATACTTGATTTTACTACCTATGACCCAATCTTCGTATTTATCATAAAACTTCCGGCCGCTCTTGGGCGGACGACGATTGCCGTAATATGAGCCCGACAGCTGCGCGCTCAAATGTTCTGTAAAGGCGTAATTAAAACGCTGCGACGCATCCCAAATGCGGTAGCCGTAGATCGCCGTTTGCGAAGGCATCAGTTCTCGCGTATCGGTCGTACCATCCGGATTAAGAATCTCCACACGTTTTCCGGTACCATCTTTTATTTTATAAGTACTTCTATGTCTATATCCAAGGGTCGTGAAAGAAGAGAAACGCTCACTACGGCATCCAAATTCTGCACCATATTTTTGTCCATTCACACCGGCATAGCGTGCCGTGACGTTTGCGTTTATTGGACGCTCAGCTCGCTTTGTTATAATGTTGATTACACCCCCGATGGCTCTACTGTCATACAGTGTAGAAGCAGCGCCGCGCACGATTTCTACGCGCTCTATGTTGTCCACGTTTAGGCGATTAAAGTCGATGTTGTGATCGGCGCCTTCGCCGCTAAGGCGCTCGCCATCTACGAGAAACAGCACCGACTTACTGTCCATTCCTTGATAACTAATCTCCTGCGTCTGACTCATAGAATTGTAAAAAAACTGTATGCCGGGCAGCGTATATTCGAGCAAACTGATCACATCAATGGGGTTCACCGCGGCTATCTCATCTTTTCCGATCACGCGGGTTATGATTGGTACGTCCTTCAGCGGTTTTTCTATGCGCGAACCTGTTACGACGACTTCATTAAGTCTGCCTGTGGTCAATTCGAGTACCACTTTCAGCAGTGTATCTTTTGTTCCCTCGAGGTCGATGGTCTTTGGCGTGTAGCCTAAGGCCTGAACAACGAGCGTATACTTCGGCCTTTGCTTCACTTGGAGCACAAATTCGCCCTTCGCGTTCGTACCGCTGGCAAACGTTGTGTTGACCAAGCGCACTGAAGCAGCGGCTATGGGTTTCTGATCTTCGTCGACAACGATGCCGCGAATCGTATGACGTCCGACTTCAGCTATGTTATCGGCCACGACTTCTTTGGGCAAAGCCGCTACGACAAGCAAAAGCAGAAGTAAAGCTATATTTTTCATCGTGCTGGAGTAATTTATACATTATATAATAGGCTTGCTATTCGCCGCGAGCGATCTCGGAGCGCCCACCTCTTCTTAGTAGAAGAGCGAAAAGCGCGAAGGGCGGCCTCCGATCCGCACGGAGGTCGCACCCATCACAAGACAATAGCAGAATGCCTTATTTGGTAAACGTGAAAGCCGCACGGCCAAGTCTGATAACATAAGTTCCTGGCGTGAGCGGAGCGATATCAAGCGTTGTTGTTGCCTTTACCGCGCTTCCGCATTGCAGCAGTTGTCCACTCGTTGTGAAGAGTTGCCAAGGTTTCCCCACAAGCTCACCGCCCACATTAAGTATGAGTTGGCCGGCTTTGATCTCAACCTTAGCCGCTTGTGCATCAGCTTGCGTTGCTACGTTGTTCACACCGGTAGTTTCAATTTTTTCATACTTCATGGTCGTCTTTTCGATTTCCTCCTCACCCTCTTCGCTATCATCGTCCGGTGCCGGTAGTTTCATGCTTGCCACAGCGTGCGTAAAACTATCGTTTTCCGGCAGGCCGGCAAAGACGGCGCAGTTGCGCTTCCCGAAATAAGTCAAGTCGCGCACCGTATGGCGCGGTATGAAGGTCTTTTCGGCCAACATATCCTGATCATATTCATATTCAAACATAAAATCTTTGCGGCCGGCTTTAATGATATCGCCGTGGCCATCATACGTATAAACTTCCGTCACATCGTTATTACCCGGAACCGAAAGCGTCAAACTCGTAATCTTACCTTGTGCGTTGTATGTCAAGCGCTCTGTTTCCAAAGTCGACCCATCAGCCATCATCGTCACCTTTTCGAGCAATCCTTTATCATTATAAGCGAGCTCACAGGTTTTTCCCTTATACCAATCGCCGGCTTGCTCATCCCAAAAGTCATATTCCGCGCGGATAGGTCTGTGTTGCTCATCATAAAAGTACGTCCCGTTCACGTCTTCAATCAGCTCTAAGTCATCCGGCGTCAAAGCGCGGCGGCGAAAGCGCGTATATTTTTCGATATAGCCTTGAGCATCGCGCGTATAGATATGGCGATAGCTCACAATAGGATCACCGCCGCCTCTCGGATACTCACGTATCTCCATCTTAATCAAATAATGGCGCTCATCATACGTGTAAAGTGTTTCCTCAGCCAAGTCACTCCCCGATTCATAGACCGATTCTCTGATCAAGCAGTTGGCATTATCATAATCGTAGTGCATATCCTGCCCATAGCAGTTTTTAATATCGCTCAAGCGATATTGGTAGCGCGCAGGATCAGCGCAAAATTGTCGTTCAGCCATTGAGGATTGCGCAAGAGCTTTGAGGCAAAAACTGCCCAGCAGGATCAGCGGCAGTAGAAGTAACGTCTTTTTCATAGTGTTTTTATTTGATTTTTTTACGCGCCCCTTTCGTCTGGGGTCGGCGTGTCGTGTGTTTTATATACTCTCGTGTTGCGACGGCAGAGGCGGGGGGGCGGAGAATCATCTCCGATAACCCCCAGCCGCCACATTGAGAAAAAGGTATCTATTAAAATGAGCTCAGCGCACGATTTTAGCTTGGTGCTGAGCGATTTTTACGATGTAGTTTCCAGAGGGCAAAGTCGTCAGATCGATGCGCTCGATGGCTTTATCCACTTGCTGCATCTTGACGCAGCGCCCGGATAAGTCGAAGATACGCAACGTACTGCCCACTTCGGAAGCACCCAGCTTTATGCGCAACCAGCTGCCTTCGACGACAAGGGCGTCTCGATCAGCTTTATTACCAAGCATCACGTTGTCTATGCTCGTTTTGTCAATCGGTTCGTAGACCATGCCTGCTCCGGTCGTATCTTCCTGCCTGATAGCATGCACGTAGCTGTTTTCTGTAGGCGCGGCATACCACGTGATGGCATTGCGCAAGCCAAAAAGCGTTTTGTCGACAATGTTTTTGCGCGGAATAAAAGTCTTATCAAGCGTCTTGTCTTCGTAATATGAGTAAGTGAAATAGTATCCGGGTCGGCCCGATTGGGTTATGTCGCCTGCAGCATTGTAGGTGTACATCCAAACAACATCGTTTGCACCCGGCTTGGTAAGTGTCAAGCCAATAATCTTACCTTGTTCGTTGTAGGTCAACTCTTCTTTTTCAAACAAGGCGTTGTTCACGGTCTTCGTCTGCGATTCAAGTTTACCATCTTCGGTATAAGTCAAATCGACGACAAGTCCTTCATACCATTCCTCCTTCTCGCCATCATAATACATATAAACGGCGTGCGTAGGCTGCTGTTTGTCATTATAAGTATAGCTTCCGCGAATGTCTTCGATCATTTCGTAGTCGGTCTCCTCCTGTGCCCTACGCTTCCAGCGATTATATCCGATGATGTAACCATTGGCATCGCGCGTATAGATCTGACGCAGGTCTACGACAGGCGTTCCGTCATCTTTCTGGCCTACACATTCTTCATGCTGCTTCAAGTAATGATTAGCGTCGTATGTATACACATTCTGCTCAATCTCCACGCCGTCCTCTGAAAGTCCTACTTGGCGCAGAAGACAGCCGAAGTTGTCATACTGAAATTGGAAGTCTTGCCCATAGTCGCCTCGCACTTCAGCGATACGAAAGTCATATTGTGCAGGCGAGGCTCTAAACAAATTGGGCGCAGGCGGAATGTCCGCCTTGGCGACCAAAGGCAAACAGCATGTAACCCATGCTGTGAGCATAAAGCTTGTCTTTTTCATTGTGAAAAACTTAATTATAGATTGTTGTTGTATGTGGTCGTGAAACCGAGTGCAAAGTTAGAGGGGCTTTCGCTCCGCCACAATACCAATTTTAGGGTATTTTGAATGCGTAGCTTTCATCTTTCTATTTATACAGCTTTCTTTCCCTTCATTCTATCGCCCCTACCCTTACATCTGTCTTATTTGGCATCACCACCAAAAAGTTTTTTGCACCAGACGTACGCATTTTTTGGGGTTGCAGCACCGATTGCTTCACGTGCAAATGGACGTTTCTCTTCGTCAGCGCCGGTTGGCTTTTCGTTTGCTGCCGCCAAACCATCGTTTGCTACCACCAAACCATCGTTTGTTCCCGGCAAACCATCGTTTGCTCCCACCAAACCATAAAATGCGGCGAAGGCGCAACACGCCGACAGCGACAATAGAAGGAAAGGCCGCTGTATGTGTGATGCAAAACGAACAACAGACTGTTTTTCATCGATTTGCCGACTCATTTGATACGTAAAAAGCAATCGAAACGCTACGCTACAACTCGCACAGAAAAGACGATTAGTGCGCAGAAGGCGAGCGCCTGTAGACCAACAAAAAGGGCGTCAATCATAAGGTGAAGTAGACAGGCGAAAGGCCTCAACTACGCATCGCAGGTAGCGCCTTACGGCAAGATAAAAGCAGATAAGCAACCCCTTGGCGGAATATGGATGGCGACTTTACAACGAGCGCCCCACATGATTCAATGCTACGGCCTCGAAGAAGGGGAAGAAGCATCAATGGACACAAATTTGCTACTTCGATCTTGCGATAAGGGGTTTTAATATCCTAAAATTTGTAGCCTGAAAGTCGGCCCTCAGGCAAAATCCCCTCTTTTAGGTATTGTCGAAAAGCTACTGCACCTCTACATTTGCAAACACTAATCAAGCAAAAATGAAACTACGTCCACACGCTTTCGATTTCTCGCTACGCAACATCGACAGAAGCCTGCCGAAAGGGGCACGACACCAAGCCTATGCCAAGGTGAAGGCGACAAAAAGCCGGACGATTTGTTTCTTTTCCTTACAACAAACTTCTGAAAATCTGGCGTATGCTACGAAAAAGGGAAAGTGGATCCACGCTATCTCCAATGCGACAAAGAAAGATCGAGGGGGCAGCCTTTCCTATCGAACGCCCAAGACCGCAACAGCACACGTCTTAAGTACCCTAAAAGGATATCCTACTATATGAGCCTACAGCCATTAACCCTACCAGCACAGTCGTCACAACAGGAGGCGACTCTCCGGCAAGGACGCTTGTCGAACGGATTAACTTACTATATCCGCCACAACGCAGCTGAGCCGGGTTTGGCCAGCTTTTATTTGGCGCAGCGCGTAGGCTCGATCTTGGAAATGCCACATCAGCGCGGTTTGGCGCACTTCCTCGAGCATATGGCTTTTAATGGGTCGACCCATTTTCGCGGCGAGGGTGCATCGCCCGGCTTGATATCTTGGTGCGAAAGCGTCGGGATTAAGTTTGGCACAAACCTAAATGCGTGCACCGGCGTTGATCGCACGGTCTATCATATCTCAGCCGCTCCCGTGCGGCGACAGGGGGTGGTCGATTCGTGCTTGCTGATTCTGCGCGATTGGTGCGATGGGCTTTTGCTCAAAGAGAAAGCGATCGACAAAGAGCGGTGCGTCGTGCGTGAAGAGTGGCGCACGAGGCGCACAGGGATGGCTGTGGCGCGAATGATGGAAGATGCTTTTCCGGTCATTTTCAAAGGCTCAAAATATGAAGATGCGATGCCGATCGGCCATTTGGACGTCATCAACAATTTTTCGCCCGATGCGTTGAGAGATTATTACAACAAATGGTACCGGCCGGACTTGCAAGCGGTCGTCATTGTGGGAGATGTGGACGTCAATGTCATAGAAAGCCAAATCAAACGGCAGTTTGGCGGCCTATCGCTCCCGCCAAATGCGCCCCAGCGCCGATACTATCCCGTAGCAGACAACAAGCGTATGATTACGCACGTGATGCGCGATGCTGAGCAACCGATCGCTTTGGCGCATCTCTATATGAAGCGCGATGTGAAGCCAACTTCGGTGCGATCAAGCGAGCGCTATCAGCAAGAAATCTATGAGCACGACTTGATTTGCTTGATGCTTAACGAGCGCTTGTCGAAACAACAAAGCGGGGCGAAGGCGCCTTTTACGGCAGCATCGGTGAAAGATGGAAAATTTTTGATTGTTCAGACGAAAAAAGCCTTTTCGCTGAGCGTCTCGTGTAAGAGAGATCAGATCGAAGCCGGATTGTCGGCAGCTGTAGGCTTGCTGGAGCAGGCGCGCCAATGGGGATTCACGACCGGAGAACTGACGCGAGCTAAAGCGATCTTGCGCAACAAGGCCGAGCGCTGCAATAATCAGCGCGGACAATTGGCCAATCATCATTACGTAAAGCAATGTCTGGATCATTATCTTTATGGTGAGCCGATTCTTTCTACGGCGGAAGAATTGCACGTAAGGCGTAAGTTTGATGCGGAACTGACCTTGGCGGATGTAAATACAGCTATCAAAGAGTTGGTAACGGACCGCAATCAAGTATTGCTGCTTTATGCACCCAAAAAGGCGGACTTCCGCGTGCCTTCAACCGAGCAACTTGAGCGCTGTGTGCGTGGGGCGCAAAAGAAAAGCTATCCGGCTTACCAAGAATGTGTACGCCCGAAGATGCTACTCACCGCCTTTCCGCGACCGGGAAAGATCTTGGCGGAATATGATCATACGAAAGCGGGCGTGCGCGTATTTAAGTTGAGCAATGGCATAAACGTCTACGTAAAGCATACGACTTTCGGTGCAGATCAAGTGAGTTTCAAACTCTTTGGCAAAGGTGGGAAGCAACTCTTTGCCGATGAAGATGCGCCCAACTTGGCCTTTCTCAAAGGGGCTATGGAGGCCGGCGGATGGGGAGAGCTATCAGCGGCGGATTTACGTAGTTGGATGGCCGGAAAGTCGATGCGGGTCGCACCTTTTATCAATGAAATGACGCAGGGCGTTGAGGGTACGGCTTCGACAAATGACTTGAGGGCACTTTTTGAGTTGACTTATTTATATGTAACGCAACCTCGAAAAGATCCGGCGGCTTACGAAAGTTTCAAAGAGCGGATGCAATCGTTTTTGATCAATCGCGAGGCAAACCCAAATGTGACTTACAACGACGCAATTGCGGCCGCACGCTACGGAAACAACCCGCGTACCGCACCAACCACGATGGAGACGTTAGCAAAAGCAGACTACGAGCGGATTCAGGCAATCTATCGCCAACTTTTCTGCGGGATGAATGACTGCAACGTGATTCTTGTGGGGAATATTGACTTGCAGAGTTTGCGCCCCTTGCTTTGTCGTTACGTGGCTTCTTTACCGGCGAAAAATAGCGTCAACTCGCAGCGGACGGCCGCTTTACCGGCAGTGAGGAAGGTGGACGAAACGCTCATTTATCGACGTCGGCAAGATACGCCCTACGCTTCTGTTTCAATCTTCTACGACTTTGAACTGCCCTATGAGCCGAAGAGTGACGTGATGCTCAAAACTTTCAAGCTCATTCTTCAGATGATGTATACAGATACTATTCGCGAAGAATCAGGCGGCGCTTATCACGTCAGCGTAAATACGGAGTTAGATGGCTTGAAAATGCCTAATGCGCTTTTGAAAATCGCATTTCGCACAGATCCGCAGCGCTATGAGGAGTTGATTCCCTTGGTCTACGAACAATTACTTCGCTTGGCGGAACACGGACCTTCGCAGGAGTTATTACAAAAATCAAAGGAATTCTTGCTGAAAGCGCACCGGCAGCAAGCTCAATCCAATCATTATTGGCTACACATCTTATATAATATGGTGTATCGCGGAGCGGATTTTGACACCGACTATGAAAAAATAACAGAGGCAGTCTCTGCGCACGACGTGCAGCAACTTTGTGCGGAAATAATAGCTCAAAAGCGGCGAATTGAGGTCACAATGTTGCCGCTTTAAGGCGATTTTGTGGACTCTTTTCGGGACATTCTTCGAAAAAAATTGGTCTAATTAGGCGAAAATACAGGTAAAATGCACCGCATTAAAGGCTAGGAAGCCTACTTTTAGCTTTTTTTGTGCAGAAAATAATCTCCATCGATTGTAACATCCGTACCTTTGCCCCGTCATTAAGGAAACGGCGCGAGAAACGCACCACTTCGGTGAGTCACCTCCGCCCTTCGCCTCGAGGCTTTGAAGATAAGAAGAATGAAGAAGCAACTATCAGAGACGATAAATACAAATAAGAGAAGAACAAATCATTTATAAAAAGGAATCGGTAGGCATAAGCCTCCATATGTTTAACTAAATTATTTAGACAATGAAAAAGTTATTCCTAACATTTGCATTCGCAGTAGTTACTATCGCAGCTAGCGCACAAGTTTACCTTGGTGGTGAAGGCGGTTTTTGGCGTAATCCGAACGACAATCACACTCAGTTCTCTTTGAGACCGGAAATCGGTTACAAACTCGATAGCGATTGGTCACTGGGTATGCAAGTAGGTTACCAATACGACTACGTAAGTGGCACAGACGTGCACACGGTTAACGTTGCGCCTTACGCTCGTTACACTTTCGCAAAGCTTGGTCCCGTTAAGTTCTTTGCTGACGGCGGTTTCGCTTTCTTTTCTTCAACGGCAGACGCTTCTGGTAGCCACGATCCCAAATACTCTACTTGGCAAGTTGGCATCACGCCGGGCCTTTCAGTAGATTTGAATAAGCGCATTTCATTCATCACGCACTTTGGCTTCTTGGGCTATCGTGATTCCGACTACAAGAATGGCGGCGGTTCAGTATTCAAAGGCAACGTATTGGGCGAAGACGGCTTTGGTTTCCGCCTAGACGCTTCTACGCTCCAATTTGGTTTCGTCTACAACTTCTAAAAATAGCCGGACATTGTCCGCTTTATAAACGGCGCCCCGTTATCTTCAACGATAGCGGGGCGTTGCTTTATAGAAGCAGGAAGCGAAAAGAATCAGCGTCACCACTGCTTCACAGAATTATAATCGTACGCCGCAAAACACGAACCATTTCCATAAAATGCAAATGCTCCGAAAGCCAAAAGGCTTTCGGAGCATTTATATCGCTAAACTAACGATCTGCTTATTTTGACTTCAGCGCGTCCGTCACCTTGATTGTATCCTTCTCAACGTAAGTCTTATCCTTATCGTTTTGAGAAATAACCACATTCAAGTTGTCGTTGTTTGCATCATAATAGATTGTCGTCTGATAAGCCGGTACTTCGTGCGCCTTACCACCCGTCGTCTTGTAAATACCATTCTCAGAAACGATTGGCGTAACCGTATTGAAATTCTTCACCAAGTTATCATATTCGCCGCCAACAAGCTTCTGCATACGAGCCTTGAGGTCTGCATTGTCTAAGAGGTTGATTTCTGTCGGCGTTTTGCCGTCGTTGGTAGTAAAGAGCGCCTTCACGCCGTCCGTTGCAGTAGAATCATTAGCAACCTGCGTAGAATCGTTTGTTGCAGGTGTAGCTTCTTTCGTCTGTTGCTTGCAAGCCGTAAAGCCCAAACCGATTACGAGCGCTGCAGCCAAGATAAATGTCTTTTTCATTGCTGTTTTTATCAAGTTTAATTTATATGGAGCAATATTACTCCACAGCGCAAAAATACACAATCTATTTGGCTTACATCATGAAATTAAAGAAAATTAGGCGAAGATATTCTATCTTGGCTTTTCTCTACTCCACTTTGCATCTTTCATTATTTTTGAGTTTGCAACGGCTGATTCTCTCCTTTTTAATTGTTTGTATACGGAGAAGGGCGTACTTTTGCATCGCAATCTATAATTGACTTATTGTTTAACACATTCAAGACTATCACTATTCTACAATGGGATGGATTAACGACATACTTTATAATCAAGATTCGGTGGCGCATACTATCGGTCTTTATGCAGTTGTCATTTCTTTAGGCATTTTGCTGGGTAAGATCAAGATCCGAGGTTTTTCTTTTGGGATGACGATCGTGCTTTTCATTGCCATATTGATGGGCCACTTAGACTTTCGCATCAATCAGCAGGTCTTACTCTTTATGCGCGACTTCGGACTTCTGATTTTTGTCTACACGGTAGGCTTACAGATGGGTTCGAGCTTCTTCTCCTCTTTCCGGCAATCCGGTATTCGCCTCAATGTCTTGGCCATCTTTGTCGTACTGCTGAACCTCGTCGTCTTGTTTACGATCTATTTCTTCAATAGCGATAAGACGAGCATCTACCAATTGGTCGGCATTATGTCGGGCGCCGTGACGTGTACGCCCGGGTTGGGTGCCGCACAGCAGGTTTTGCAGGAAGCGCCGGGCGACTATGCGCAGACAATCTCTCAGATGACGATGGGCTATGCCGCATCTTATCCTGTCACGATCATCGCTTCGGTTCTCGTGATGGCATTTATCAAACTCATATTTCACATCAATCCTGCAGCAGAGCAAGCAGCCGTAGAAAAAGAAGAGGCCGACGCTCACGTAGAACCATTTATCGGCACATTTAAGTTAACCAATACGCTGATCGATGGCATAACAGTCTCAAAGTTGCACAATGTTTACGACCACGATTATGTCGTTTCGCGCATACTAAAGCCGGACGGGCAAATCTTAATACCCGGTTACGACACGCAAATCGGCGTCAATGACCTGCTCTTAGTCGTAATGTCGCCCGAAGATGTCGAGGCTTTCCGACAGATTGTTGGGCCTGTGGTGGAGCGCAACTGGGATAAAGAGCCGGGAAAGGTCGTTTCGCGCAACATTCTCATATCCAATCCGAAGATTAACGGAAAACAGCTGGGCGCACTGCGCATACGCAACGGTTACGGACTGAATGCTACGCGCGTAACGCGGGCCGGCGTCTCGCTTTTGGCCTCTCGCCATCTCACTTTGCAGGTAGGCGACAAACTGACGGTCGTAGGTCGCGAAGCTGACGTTGAACATTTGGCCGGCCGCTTGGGAAATTCGCAGAAACACCTGCGACAACCCAATATGTTTACCTTCTTCTTCGGCATACTCCTTGGCATTTTGCTTGGCAGCGTGCCCATTGCTTTTCCGGGAATGACCATGCCGCTGCGCCTGGGGCTCTCCGGCGGCCCACTGATCATCGCAATCCTAATCAGCCGCTATGGTTACAAACTCAAGTTGGTTTCCTACACTTCCACCTCGGCCGCATTGATGATTCGCGAATTTGGTATGTGTATTTTCTTAGCCTCGGTAGGCTTCGCCGCCGGCCCGAAGTTTGTCGAGTCTGTCTTTAGCGCCAACGGTGCACAATGGGTTTTCTGGGGCTTCCTCATTACAACCATTCCCTTAGTCGTAGTAGCCACATTCGCGCGCATAAAATATAAGATCAACTACTTTACTATTCTCGGCTTCATCTGCGGAGCTTACACCGATGCTCCCGCTTTGGCCTATGCCGATAGCGAAGGCAACAACGATGCGGCGCTCGTGGCCTACTCTACAGTCTATCCGCTCATCACCTTCCTCCGCGTCCTGTGCGCCCAGTTTATCGTTCTGGCTTTCCTGGCCGTCTGATAAGCCCGCGACGCCACAATCTCGTATCCTTTAGCGGCCTTTCCGCTTCCCTATATCCACCCTCGCCCCAATCGGGACGGGGGTGCACCCATTTTCACCTGATCACGAGCTATCCCCTTCCTGTTGCGGCATTCTCAGCCCCACCCACTCGCACATCGTTTTTGGAAGAAACTACGGCAGCCCACAAGCGGGTAAAAGTCCTATCGGAATCGGAAGCCACAATTCAAAATCTCACTATAAGAAGCACGCACGAAAAGCGCCAACTAATCAATAAAGTTCCACTCCAAGCCCAAACGCCCATTATTTGCTCGGCCCAAACTATGGTTTGGTGGGAGCAAACGATGGTTTGGTGGGAACAAACTATCGTTTGGTCGGGGCAAACCATAAACGATCAAAATCAAAGCGATATCAAACGGGCGGAGAAGAATTAAAGAAGAACCCCAAAGAACTCCTATTTTCGCGCATTACACGAAAAAACGAAATAAGGAAGAAAATTAAACCTTTACGACTTAAACCAGTTTGCAGCAAAGGTGAACGAGAACAAACCGGCGTCGTGCAAAATCAAGCCTTACACGACCACATAAGGGCATAAAAAAGAGAAAGACAAGACCGCCTTTCTCTCAATGTGACCCCGGTGGGACTCAAACCCGCGACACTCAGAACCGGAATCTGATGCTCTATTCAACTGAGCTACGGGGCCTACATTTTTCGAGTGCAAAAATAGGCATTAAAGACCAACAAGCAAAATTTGACGCAGACAAAGCGAAAAAACTTTTTAATCTCTTGGTAATTACTTACGAAACTCGTATCTTTGCGGACATAAAAGGGTGAGGGACTTTTTGAAGTTCCTCATTTGTTTTTAACCGTTTACGTCTGTTTGCATCACGCTTCTTTACAGATTGCGAACGGTAGCCGTAAGGGGAAGCGCCATCTCGTCCGAAAAAACAAGAGCAGATGGGGCGCATTCTCATATCTTTATATAATGTATGATAGATAAAAACGTCGTAAAACAACTGGTAGAGGAATGGCTCGAAGGGAAAGATTATTTTCTGACGGACCTAACCGTTTCCCCGGACGATCGCATCGTCGTAGAGATAGATCACGTAGAAGGGGTTTGGATTGAAGACTGCGTAGACTTAAGCCGTTATATCGAAGAACGTTTGAATCGCGACGAGGAAGACTACGAGCTGGAAGTAGGCAGTGCAGGTATAGGCCAACCATTTAAAGTGCATCGCCAATATGAGATTCACGTAGACTCACCGGTTGTAGTGCTAACCGGTGAAGGTAAGAAGTTGCGCGGCATATTGAAAGCCGTCGATGCGGATCACTTTGTTTTGACGATCAAAGAAAAAGTGCGCCCCGAGGGCGCTAAGCGTCCGCAATGGGTAGACCGAGACCTCACTTTCCGTTTTGAAGACGTTAAATATACGAAATACGACTTAGACGCAAAATAAATCTACCCACGGCTATGGCACACCGATCATAGGCAGACGCAACTTAGTTCACGTAAATAATAAAAACAACATACAATGCCCAGAAAGAAAGCCGAGGTGATCAGCCTCACCGATACCTTTGCTGAGTTTAAAGAGAACAAAAACATAGATCGCACGACGTTGGTCAGTGTGCTTGAAGAGAGTTTTCGCAGCGTTATTACAAAACTCTTCGGTTCAGATGAAAACTTCGACGTGATTGTCAATCCGGACAAAGGCGACTGCGAAATCTATCGCAATCGTGTAGTCGTGGCTGACAATGCTGTTGAAGATCACAAATCGCAAATCAGTCTGACTGAAGCACGCGAGATCGACTCTGACTATGAAGAGGGCGAGGAAGTGAGCGAGCCCATTAACTTCGCAAAATTTGGCCGCCGTGCTATCCTGACGCTTCGCCAAACGCTGGCAAGCAAACTGCTTGAGCTGGATCACGATGCGCTTTTCAATAAGTATAAGGATCGTGTGGGCGAAATCATTGCGGCTGAAGTATATCAGACGTGGAAGCAGGAAACGCTCCTAATGGATGATGAGGGCAACGAACTCTTCTTGCCCAAGAACCAACAAATACCGCGCGATTTCTTCCACAAGGGGGATAATGTCCGTGCTGTAATCGACCGCGTCGATAACTTAAACGGCACGCCCAAGATCTTTTTGAGTCGCACAAGCCCCGAGTTTTTGCGTCGCTTGCTCGAACAAGAAATTCCGGAGATCGGCGACGGGCTAATTTCACTCAAGCGCATTGCACGCATACCCGGAGAACGCGCAAAGATTGCCGTAGAAAGCTACGATGACCGCATAGACCCCGTAGGTGCTTGCGTAGGCGTAAAAGGCAGCCGCATTCATGGCATTGTAAGAGAATTGCACAATGAAAACATTGATGTAATCAATTATACGTCGAACCCCGCGCTGTTTATTCAACGCGCACTCAATCCGGCACAAGTTTCCAGCATCCAACTGGATGAAGAAAACCGCAAAGCGCAAGTATATCTTCGCCCGGAAGAAGTATCGCTGGCCATCGGTAAGGGAGGTCAGAACATCAAATTGGCTTCTATGCTGACGGAATATACGATTGACGTCTTCCGCGAAGTAGAGGGCGATGATCAGGAAGACGATATCTTCCTCGATGAATTTGCTGATGAAATCGATCAATGGGTCATCGATGCGATTAAGTCAATCGGCCTGCAAACGGCAAAGGATGTATTGAACGCTCCGCGCCAAATGTTGATTGAAAAAGCCGACCTCGAAGAGAGTACCGTAGATGAGGTGCTCCGTATATTGAAAGCAGAGTTTGAGCAATAAATACAAATAATCCGTTTTTCCCCTTTCACCACCGAAGCATGAGCATAAGATTAAATAAAGCCCTCAAAGAGTTTAACATAGGTAAGGATACGGCTGTAGAATTCTTGGCCAAAAAAGGCCATGAAATAGAGTCGAACCCCAACACTAAATTGTCAGACGAGCAATACGATTTGTTGCGTCGCGAATTTAAGAAAGATGAAGAGGTGCGCCGCAAGGCTACGGAGCTGAGCCAAGGCCGTCAGCAAGAAAAGAAAGAGAAAAAGGCTCAGAAGTCAGAACGACGGGCGACAGAAGAGGTAAAGACTGTCGTTCCGGAGGACTTGCGTCCACAAATAAAGATAAAAGGGCAAGTAGATCTTGACGCGCCTGCTAAAGCGGAGGTGGCTCCTGAGGCGGAAAGAAAGGAAGAAAAACCGATTGAGACATCTGCAACGGAAAAACCCGTAACCACTGAATCGCCGAAGGAAACTGTTAGTGTGCCTGTAAAAGAGACGACAGAGAAACCGGAAGAGCCGGTAAAAGCAGCAGCAACGCCGGAAGAGCCAACAGTCAATAAGCCTGTAAAGAAAACTGTTTCAGAGCCAAAAAGCGCAGCGAACGAAGCCGGTACTGCGACTGAAAAGCCGAAAAAGCCGGCTAAACCGACAAAGGAAGAACGTGAGCAGCAGATTGGCGAGACGAAAAACGGTGTATTTGAATTGCGCTCAACACCGGAATTGAGTGCGCCAAAAGTTGTCGGACAGATTGACCTTTCAACGCTTAATCAATCGACGCGCCCGAAGAAGAAAGGCAAAGATGAGCGCCGCAAAGAGCGTGAGAAGAAGAAACGCAGTCGCATCGGCGCACAGCGTGTCGACATCAACGCTACAGCGAATCAACTGCAAAACAATGAGCGTCGCAAGCCAGGCAACAACAGCAACAGCGGCAACAATCAGCAAACATCACAAAGCAACAACCGCAGACGTAACCGCAAGGTGAAAGAAGTGGTAAAAGCAGAGATCAGCGAGGAAGATGTAGCAAAGCAAGTAAAAGAAACATTAGCACGCCTGACGAATAAGTCAAACAAGAACACGAAGGGCGCTAAATATCGCAAGGAAAAGCGCGAACAAGTGCGCGAACGCGAAGAAGAACTACGCCGCGAAGAGCGCGCCGAGAGCAAGATCCTGAAACTGACAGAATTTGTTACGGCCAACGAATTGGCGACAATGATGGATGTACCTGTCACGAAAGTCATTGGTACGTGTATGAGTATCGGTGTGATGGTCAGCATCAACCAACGCTTGGACGCAGAAACCATTGACATTGTTGCCGACGAATTTGGTTTTAAGACCGAATTTGTGAGTGCCGAAGTGCAGGATGCCGTTCAAGAGGAAGAGGATGATGAAGAAAACCTCGAACCACGCGCTCCGATCGTTACCGTAATGGGTCACGTTGACCACGGTAAGACTTCATTGCTCGACTATATCCGTAAAGCAAACGTTATCGCCGGTGAGGCCGGCGGCATCACGCAACATATCGGTGCTTATAATGTACAGTTGGAGAGCGGACGCCACATTACGTTCCTCGATACGCCGGGTCACGAAGCCTTTACGGCAATGCGTGCACGTGGTGCACAAGTAACCGACATCGCCATTATTATCATTGCGGCCGACGACGACATTATGCCGCAAACGAAAGAGGCAATCAACCACGCAGTAGCGGCAAACGTGCCCATCGTCTTTGCTATAAATAAAGTAGATAAACCTACGGCCAACCCTGATAAGATCAAGGAGAGTTTGGCTGCGATGAACTTCCTTGTGGAAGAATGGGGCGGAAAATACCAAAGTCAGGATATTTCAGCCAAAAAGGGTATCGGCATAAAAGAACTGCTTGAAAAAGTATTGCTCGAAGCAGATATGCTTGATTTGAAGGCTAATCCTAACCGCAAAGCTACGGGTACGATTATCGAATCAGCGCTTGATAAAGGACGCGGATACGTAGCTACGATTTTAGTAAGCAACGGCACGCTGCATCAAGGCGATGTCGTATTGGCCGGCACCAACTTTGGCCGCGTCAAAGCTCTCTTCAATGAGCGCAGCCAGCGTATAGATAATGTAGGGCCTTCCATGGCGGCTACGCTATTGGGCTTCAACGGCGCACCGCAAGCCGGCGATCAGTTCCACGTAATGGATACTGAGCAAGAAGCGCGTGAGATTACCGCGAAACGCGAACAATTGCAGCGCGAACAAGACTTGCGTACGCACAAGATGCTGACGCTCGACGAATTGGGTCGAAGAATCAAGCAGGGCAACTACCAGGAGCTGAACATCATCGTCAAAGGTGACGTGGACGGTTCTGTCGAAGCGCTTTCCGATTCTTTCATCAAACTATCTACACCGGAAATCGCCGTCAACGTAATCCATAAAGGCGTAGGTCAGATTAGCGAGAATGACGTCACACTCGCCGCAGCATCACAAGCCGTGATTGTTGGCTTCCAAGTGCGTCCCAGTCAAGCAGCACGCAAGATCGCAGATCGCGACGGCGTAGAGATTCGTCAATACTCTATCATCTACGATGCGATCGACGACGTGAAGAAAGCTATGGAGGGTATGTTGCAGCCGATTCTCAAAGAAGAAGTTACCGCAACGCTCGACGTTCGCCAAGTTTACCATATCTCCAAAGTGGGCTACGTGGCCGGCGCTTATGTCTCAGATGGTAAAGTGCACCGCACCGACAAGGCTCGCCTTATCCGCGATGGTATCGTCATCTTCTCCGGCGGCATTAACGCCTTGAAGCGCTTCAAAGACGATGTGAAAGAAATCGGCACAAACTTTGAGTGTGGTATAAGTCTTGTAAACTGCAACGACATCAAGGAAGGCGATATCATCGAGACTTACCAAGAAGTAGAAGTTAAACAGAAGCTATAAACTGCTTGCAGCTGCCATCGTCGGTTGAAGTGTGCGCCACTATATATATAATGTGTATGAGGCCTGATTTTCGATTGACTTCGCAGCTCCACTAGCTATAAACAGAAAAAGAGGCAGACGCGCAGTTACATCCATTGAGATGTTATGCAGTCTGCCTTTGTTTCTTATCCGGTGCACTTCCGTGCCCACCAAATACAAACAGCTATGACATTAGACATATTTATAATTGCTATTCTGCTTTGGGCAGGCTTCAACGGCTGGAAGAAAGGTTTGCTTAAGGAACTCATTTCTATGGGCGGCTTTCTGCTTGGCCTCTTAATTGCAGCCACCTGCTACTCTATCTTAGGCGAATACTTGACGGTCAATGGTTCGCAAGTAAATATGCTGACCAGCATCGTCGCATTCTTAATTTTGTGGATCATCGTCCCCATCGCTTTAGGCTTTGTGGCAACTATGCTTACCAAGACTTTGAAAGGGATGCAACTCGGCACGCCCAACTCGATCTTAGGCTTGCTCGTTAGCGTACTCAAATATGGTTTGTTGCTCAGTTGCTTACTGAGCGCTATGAACGCACTCGGACTCCTCAGCCAAGAGAAGATCGCGGGGTCGCACCTTTACAAACCGACGACGAGCATTGTCTCTTTTATTTTTGAGCACGGCATTACGCAGAGCGATGATAAGCAAGATCAAAAGGCTGATACCACTTGGGTAGATATGCAGCCCGCAGCCAATGCAGCAAAGCAATCTTCCAAAAAGCATTAAAACTATGGCAGACGAGAAAGATATTATACGGGAGACCTTTGATAAAAAGTACGAATACGGATTTACGACCGACGTCGAAACGGAAATCATCCCTACCGGCCTGAATGAAGATGTCATTCGCCTCATCTCTCATAAAAAAGAAGAGCCCGAATGGCTTTTAGAGTTCCGCTTACGGGCCTTTCAATATTGGCAAACGCTTACGCAACCTGAATGGGGACACGTGAATCTGCCGGCTATCGACTATCAGGCAATATCTTATTATGCCGACCCCTTAAAGAAAAAGTCGGGCAAGAAAGAGATTGATCCTGAGTTGATGAAGACCTTCGACAAATTGGGCATCCCGCTTGAAGAGCGCTTGGCCTTAAGTGGCGTGGCTGTCGATGCCGTGATGGACTCTGTATCGGTGAAGACGACTTTCAAAGATAAGTTGCAGGAGAAAGGAATCATCTTTTGCAGTATGTCAGAGGCTGTCCGCGAAAACCCCGACTTGGTGCGCAAATACTTAGGCAGCGTTGTGCCCTATCGCGACAATTATTTTGCAGCGCTCAATAGTGCCGTCTTTTCTGATGGTTCGTTTGTCTACATTCCCAAAGGCATCCGTTGCCCAATGGAATTATCTTCTTATTTCCGCATCAATGCACGCAACACCGGACAGTTTGAGCGCACGTTGATCGTCTGCGAAGACGGCGGCTATGTCTCTTATTTGGAAGGTTGCACTGCACCACAGCGCGACGAGAACCAATTGCACGCCGCCATTGTGGAAATCATCGTGGAGAAAGATGCAGAAGTAAAATACAGTACGGTACAGAATTGGTATCCCGGCGATAGCGAAGGCCGCGGCGGCGTATATAATCTCGTGACTAAACGAGGACAATTGCGCGGCGCCAACAGCAAACTCTCTTGGACGCAAGTGGAGACAGGCTCGGCCATTACGTGGAAATATCCCTCCTGCGTATTGATGGGCGACAACTCGCAAGCCGAATTTTACAGTGTTGCCGTGACCAATCATCACCAAGAGGCTGATACGGGCACTAAGATGATCCATTTAGGTAAGAATACGCGCAGTACGATTGTTTCCAAAGGCATATCCGCCGGCAAGAGTCAAAATTCTTATCGCGGTTTAGTAAAATGCTCTTCCCGCGCAGATGGAGCGCGCAACTACTCTTCCTGCGATTCGCTCCTCTTAGGTAGCGAATGCGGCGCACATACTTTCCCTTATATTGATGTCAACAACAACAATGCCATCGTAGAGCACGAAGCCACGACTTCAAAGATCAGCGAAGACCAGTTGTTCTATTGCAACCAGCGCGGCATTCCCCCCGAGGCAGCCGTAGATCTGATTGTCAACGGCTATGCCAAAGAAGTAATCAACAAACTCCCGATGGAATTTGCCGTAGAAGCGCAAAAGCTTCTCAGTCTTTCCCTCGAAGGCAGCGTAGGATAATAGCTTCTTTATAAACAACCAAGATAATGGCCGGCTTTTCAATTGAAATGCCGGCCATTGTTGTATGTATCTGCTTTTTGGAGATGACTTTATAAATCAACTTTCATGCGCCTCCTTAGTTCGTGATAGTTGTCAAACTAACAACCATGCAATTGATTCAGATCTAAGAAAAATATCCTTTGCAACGTAAAATAATCAGAAAGATTAAGATGCATATTATAGATAAGCATACTATAAACCCAGTATAACGTAAAGCTCTTTTTCCTCTTTGTAAAAAATGATTTATATGTTCAGATACCTCTTGATTTAGGGGTAGGTGATTTATAGTAAATTTGATTTCAACTAGACCTTTATATAAACCGTAACACAAAATAATTGTAATAATTAATACAGATATTGTGATAATACAAAGAAGGTAAAAAAGGATAGGAAGCCATTCTCTATTTAAATTATCATTTGAAACCACATATGCAAAAACCAAAGAGATCATTAATATGTAAAAATAGAGTCCACGCTCTAAAACAACTAAAGTATCTTTCAAAGCATTTTGCTGGAAAGATAAAATGGCAAGGTCAACCTTAAAATCAGTATTCAGGATGTCTTTATCTTTTTTCATAGTAACATTTAATTGTTGAATCTCTTATGAAAGATGTTATTGCAATAGTTTAACTGAAATATAATGCAAAGATAATCGACATACACATAAAATCAAAAAAACAATAGTATTTCTTACATGCCCATTTATGCGATTTAATTTCTCTTATTTCAATCTATTATATCATCTGAATTGTAGAGTTCAATCGGAACGTTGGTCAGAAAAACAGGATAAAAGAGCAAATATGTTATTACAAATTAAGCTAAGAAAGTTAAGCGTATGTATATGCCTACTTATTATGTTTAGCGGAGATAGCCGATTGTGTGTTGAGGTAACTATACGCGAATTAAATTTACTAAGAGGGAGATGAGGGATACTCGTTGCAATAATGTAAGATTATGAGGGATAAAACATATGTAAACAACCCTTTAGAATTGGGCTTTTACGCTATCTGCCGGCGAACATTAGGTGGTTTTTAATGACCAACCCTAAGGGGTTGACAATTTCCTATGCCTCAAGGCAGGGTTTACGCCTCGCGTCAACCCTGCCCTACCAAAAGACAAACCCTAAGGGGTTATTTATAGACGATGCTACGCGACAGTTAGCGATTTTAGATGGGCAATTTTTAGCCTTAAAAGTCCTTTTATAGCGAAAGTGATACAAAACATATCGCCAAAGCTCACACCCGCAACGCAAGCCCTTAGGCTTGGTCCTTTGGCAGGGCAGGCGTTGGAGCGAAGCGACAACCCTGCCACAATCCGCCGCAAAGGGCAACCCCTTAGGGTTGGTCTTTATATCTTTTCGCTTATGATTTAATAATCAAAGGATTATGACCCATTTTGCAGGCTCGGCGGAAATACTTACCTTTGCATGCGCAAGGGCGAGGAGCGCTCTTGGTTAATTATTCACCATATAAATCTATACCACAATGATTAAGTTCGTTATCAGAGCGAAGAAAAATCCGCTCAACCGTACACAAATTAAATTTTATCCCCAGATGGCGCCCGGCGTGCCTGTAATGTTGCGCACGATTCTCGGGCGCATTGAGAAGCGTTCGGGCGTATCTTCTGCTTCCGTTAAGGCGGTTTTGGATGCCCTGCAATATGAGATTCTTCAAACACTCGCGGATGGTAATTCCGTTCGCTTAGGAGACCTCGGTTCTTTTCACCTCACAATGCACGGCGAGGGCGTAACCACGGCGAAACAAGCCAAGGAAAAAGGAGCGGACCTCATTAAACGCGTAAGCGTAAGGTTTACGAAAAGCAGTGCAATGCGCTTGGCCCTCGACAAGCGAAACTTAACCTTCGATGCGCAGGAGGATATTCAGAATGCGAAGTAAGCGAAGGAGCGGCACAACGTAGTGCCGCAAATAAATTACGTTTAGCAAAGGCCGCGTTTTCAACCGATGAAAGCGCGGTTTTTTCGTGGCTTTTCAAAATTGGGCGGCTGATCTTTCACACAAGGCTAAGGATCGTTCAAACTATCACCTATGATCGTAAAAATTGTCTTAGGTGATAGTTTGAAGAGTCTTATAGGAGAATTAAAACTCTCCTATAAGACAATTTTGAGCGGGTGCTTGTGAGCGGAAAAGGTTGATGAGAAAAGAGCAAATACTAAGTAAAATTGTAGGTTAAATCTGCAAAAATAAATGAGAATCCAATCCAAATACTCGAATCTTTAAGGAAACAGGCGGTGATTATTGTTTAACCTCCTCGTCCGACTTTTTCTTATTCTTCATCAGAGAAGACATTGCTACTTTCTTCATCTCTCAGAAGTATAACACACTTATGGTAGATTTAATACTTCTTTTGATATCGTCTTCCTTTTCTATCGCTCTCCCATTCATCAAGAAAAGATAGTGCTTATTAAAAGGACATTACGAAATTTTTGGTTTGTTGATGAAATGACCACTTCTATCGCGTAGCGCATTATGGATTGATCATTGACGATTTATTTATACCTTTCTATTTCTTTTTAGATATTCAGTACATGTTTTGGTCAATTTCAAAAAAGATTTTGTACATTTGCATCAGAAATTAAGACTTAACACAGATAGAGGTCAGCAGAAATCTGCTCGTAATCTTAGCTGAATTCCGTCAAATCTAAATTTTGTTGACATAAGGAAATAGCATTTTCTTATAGAGATTTTATCTAGTTTTTTGACAAGTCCAAATAGTTTACCGCCTTCTCCGCTAGTAAAGCAACTCCCAAGTCCATATTTAGACTACCGACATTCACGAAAAGAAAGCCGAACAAGCTCCAACAAGCAACGTGATTAGCTAAACACTCACGGGCCAGCTATGTTTACCCATTTACATAGTTTCTCACGCGACAATATTACTCATTATAATACAATTAGAACAATGAAGAAAAAACAGTTAAGAAAGTATTGTGCACCAAAGTGCACATCAGTGTATTTGGCAACTTCGCGCCTGTTGGAAACCTCAATTACCGGTCAACACAATCCTGGTAAACACGCTACCGGACCAACCAGTGCTGATGCATCAATGGAAGATTGGCAAGAAGGGTAATATCATTTTACAATAAGATTAAGCTTAATAGTCGTTAGAGTACAAAGCAGCTTAGCATATATATAGAGAGAATAAACAGAGATAGATAATGAAAAAAAGAGAAGTATTAAAAGCCCGTATTCTTTCATTTGCGATTGCATATAGTCTGATGGTGGCATTCGTTTCTTGTTCAAACGAAGAAGTCATACAAAAGGGAACAGACAACGATAACGATAAAAATCTCACAACGTTTATTACAGGCGGTGAGGAGATTCGCACATCCTTAGATTATTCTACTGGTAATTTCTTTTGGGAAGCAGGTGATTATATCTATGTAAAAGACGATGATGGAACTTGGCAGAAAAGCAGTAATGCACCATCAAGTAAAGTTGCTTCTTTTAAGTATAAAGTACCGGGCAAGTTCATTGCCAACTCCTCATACGAGGTTTATTATCCTGGCAAGAATGGCAATAAAGACCAAGTTACAATTCCAGACAACCAAACGCAGACGGAACCGAACAACACCGCACACATTGGCACATCTGGCGACTGCGGAACGGCAACGGCAACTAAGGTTGCAGATAAACAAGAGTTTACCTTTACCCTTGATCATCAAGCTGCTATCCTCGTATTCTTGCCTTATTCGAATAATGAGATTCTAAAGACTTGCTATCTGACCAAGATTGAGGTAAACGCTGACGATGACATCGCTGCAACATATACCTTAACCCAAAGTACAGGTCTGACGGGTACTGGCACAGGCAAACAGATTGTGCTCAACACGAAGGGCAGTGGTGATTATGCAGAGGGATTTCCGCTCAATACCTCCTCTGCCAATGTAGCGACTAACGGAGCCTATATGGTCATCAAGCCGGGGAAGCACAAACTTAAGGTGCGGTATTGGGTGAAGGACTTGGTAAGCGGCGTCGAGGGAACTATCACTAGGGCTTTAGGAGCATTCACTTATGAAAAGAATACTTACTACGATATGACGGCTAGCCTTGACGCGCATATTTATGATGGCGACAGCTACTATATGTGGGACGCCAAAAAGCAGTATTGGGAAGGCTGGGAATGGTCTAAGAAACTCGCTGAAGGACAACCTACACTGGCAAGCCAGCCCGCTAGCGAAAATTACGCAAAGGTTCAGACTGACGTACGCTGGTATCAAACAGGTCGCAATGCTACGATGAAAGCCAACTCGTCCTGCAAAGATCTGCCCACGGTAAACGAGATGGTTTGGTACGCTTCAAAAGGCGATCCTCGCTGGGATGGGGATGAAGTATGGATATCTATGGGACACTTACACAAAGGTGGTATGTGGTTGAAGAAAAAAGCAAATATCAGCGGCTTCAAGGCAGATAAAACACCAGATGGAAGAGATTGGCGAAAGTTCCGCAATGATGACAGCTGGGACGTCTCATCAACCCTACCTTCAGTCAACGAAGCGACCCAATTCTTCTACTTGCCTGCTATGGGTAACTATCTTCAAGGGCGACTAAACGTCATCGACTATTATGGATTCTACTGGTCATCTAGCATCTATCCTGACAACTCTAGTCAGACCGACTATTTCTCATATTATATGCGAATTAGAAGTACGAAAGTAGACGTCTTAGGGGCCAGCCGCGGCTATGGCTTTAGAGTACAAACTTTCGAATAAAGGCCCAAACGCCCTCTTCTGGTAATGAGAGGGATTGACATAGAAAAGCAAACGACATTAACGACATAAAGAATAACAATTCAGCCCACCATTTCACTTATGAAATGGTGGGCTAATCATAAGCAGCTAATCAATAAGCAGCGACATACGCACTTTGCGACCTTTCAAGTACAATCCACAAAGGCAAGTAAGTTCGAATGCAACTTTATCTAGTTTTTCAAGATAAACAAGAACATATAGTACGCACACGTTTGTATTTAAGAACTCACCCACTTACGCCGCATATCATACAATAAAATATTGCTATCCGATAAACGTCAAAAAGAATAGGCAAGACCGCCTCAAACGCTGAAACAATGCGGTTGAGGTTCTCTTTTTGGCATTCCAAGCCCCCCTAATCA
>ERZ773233.94-NODE-94-length-70981-cov-5.285875_pt1 | contig 70981 bp, 64 predicted proteins | sample MGYA00580991_ERZ773233 | MGnify/ENA primary metagenome ERZ773233 (study PRJEB29015, sample SAMEA2738178) | human oral metagenome | biome: human oral; feature: human-associated habitat; material: saliva | place: China | collected 2161 ...
ATGGTCAGCAGGACGGGGAGATGTGATGGTCAGCAGGACGGGGAGATGTGATGGTCAGCAGGACGGGGAGATGTGATGGTCAGCAGGACGGGGAGATGTGATGGTTAGCAAGACGGGGATATGTGACGGTTAGCATACACGGAAATCAAAGTATGATGTTCGGGTATGAGTTCCCCCTTTTGAAGGGGGATAGGGGGATGTTGGAAATAAAAATATGAAAAATATAGACGAATTAGAAAATATAGATGATTTAGACGAATTAGACGAATTAGACGAGTTAGATGAAGAGGGGAACCCCTTGATGTATGAACACTACTCGTTTAAGGCGGGGAAAGGTCAGGAGCCGCTGCGCGTGGATAAGTTTTTGATGAACTTCGTGGAAAACGCTACTCGCAATAAGGTGCAACAGGCGGCTAAACAAGGGAATATATTCGTAAATGGTCAGCCGGTAAAATCTAATCATCGCGTGAAAGCTAACGATGAGGTGAAGGTGTATTTTGCACATCCGCCTCACGAGGATTTGTTGATACCCGAAAATATACCTCTGCAAATAGTGTATGAAGACGATAGTCTGCTGGTGGTAAACAAGCCGGCGGGTATGGTAGTACACCCTGGACACGGCAACTACAGCGGTACCCTTATTAATGCGCTGGTCTATCACTTTGAAAACCTGCCTAACAACAGCAGTAACCGCCCTGGGTTGGTGCATCGCATCGACAAAGATACCAGTGGACTGCTGGTTATCGCTAAGACCGAAGAGGCTATGCTGCACTTGACGCAGCAGTTTTTTCACAAGACTACTGAACGCGAATATATAGCCCTTGTGTGGGGCAACGTGGAAGCTGATGAGGGTACGGTGCGCGGGCATATAGGGCGGCATCTGAAAGATAGGCTACAGATGGATGTTTTCCCTGACGGGTCGCACGGCAAAGAGGCGGTAACGCACTACAAAGTGTTGGAGCGTTTTGGGTATGTGACCCTTGTGTCGTGCAGATTAGAAACAGGTCGCACTCACCAGATACGGGTGCATATGAAGCATATAGGGCATACGCTCTTTAACGATGAGCGCTACGGAGGCGACAAGATACTAAAAGGGACGACCTTTGCCAAGTATAAACAGTTTGTAGACAACTGTTTTAGCGTATTGCCGCGCCAAGCCTTGCACGCCAAGACTTTGGGTTTTGAACACCCTGTGAGCGGTGAGTACCTGCGCTTTGACAGCGAACTGCCTGCCGATATGCAGGCGTGCATAGAAAAGTGGCGGGGATACAAAATAAATAATTAGTCGATTTGCCAATTTGCCGATTTGGTAAATCAAAAAAATCAAAAAAACAAATTTGGCACTTACATATTTTTATAGTATTTTTGCCATTTAGAAAAAAGAAAAGAACTTGCATTGCAGTTATGATAATTGATAAAATAAAAGAGCATATCGCTAAGATTGAGGATTTTAAAGTTCAGACTAAAGAAGAACTTGAGCAATTGCGCATTCAATACCTCGGCAAAAAAGGGGTACTGAATGAGTTTTTTGCCGCTTTTAAAGAAGTGCCTGCTGCCGAAAAGAAATCTTTTGGGCAGGTACTTAATGAACTCAAACAAAAAACAGAAACTAAAATACAAGAAATACGCGACCTTTTGGAGCAAAAAGAGGAGCGCAAAGGGGTGTATGCAGACCTTACCCGTCCGGCATATCCTACTCCCCTAGGGGCGCGTCACCCTATTTCGTTAGTGAAAAACGAAATTCTGACTATCTTTGCTAACATAGGCTTTGATGTATCAGATGGCCCTGAAATAGAAGATGATTGGCACAACTTTACTGCCCTAAACTTGCCTGAATATCACCCAGCTAGGGATATGCAGGACACTTTCTTTATACAAACGAATCCGGATATACTGCTTAGAACGCATACCAGTTCGGTGCAAATACGCTATATGGAAGGGCATCAGCCGCCAATACGCACGATTTCGCCAGGTAGGGTGTTCCGCAACGAGGCTATCTCGGCGCGTTCGCACTGTCTTTTTCACCAAGTAGAAGGGCTTTATATTGATAAAGATGTATCGTTTGCAGACCTTAAGCAGACCTTGCTATACTTCACCAAAGAGATGTTTGGCAAGTCACGCATACGCTTGCGTCCGTCGTATTTCCCTTTTACCGAGCCAAGTGCTGAGGTAGATATTTATTGGGGGCTGAACAATGAGGTGGATTATCGCATCACTAAAGGAACGGGTTGGCTTGAGATAATGGGCTGCGGAATGACAGACCCTAACGTATTGAAAAACTGCGGTATAGATAGCGATACTTATAGTGGTTTTGCCTTTGGTATGGGGATAGAGCGCATTGCGATGTTACTGTATCAAGTAGGTGATATACGTATGTTTTATGAAAATGATTTGCGCTTCTTAGAGCAGTTTAAGAGTGCTTATTAAATAACATCCCCCCTTTATATGAACATCCCCCCTTTTGCACATACTCCGCTGCGCCAGCTCGCGGACTTCCTTCAAAGGGGGAGATGGGACGGTCAATATACACGAATATCATAATTGTATATCATACTTGTATATCATACTAATATCATACTAATATCATACTTATATATCATACTAAAGCTATTGGATGTAAAATTGAAAAATAATTAATGCTAAAACTTGATCATATTTCATACGCTTATGATGGTGGGCAGTCGATTTTGAAAGATATATCGTTTGCACTGCCTCAGGGCGAGCATTTGGCAGTGATGGGCGAAAGTGGCTGCGGGAAGAGTACGCTGCTGAAAGCTATCTATGGGCTTATAGATGTGCAGGGGAGTATATACTTCTGCGAAAACCGCGTGTGGGGGCCTTCACGTCAGTTAGTACCCGGTTATGCCACAATGAAGTATTTAGCCCAAGACTTTGGTTTAGGTCCTTATCACACCGTGGCTGAAAATGTCGGTAAATTTGTGTCGAACTTAGACCTTGATTACAAGAAAGAACGCGTGGGAGAACTCCTCAGTTTAGTAGGAATGCAGGATTTTGCTCAGCGCAAAGCCTTAGACCTAAGTGGGGGAGAAAAACAGCGCGTAGCCCTTGCAATGGCACTAGCTCAAGAGCCCCAGCTGCTGCTCTTAGACGAGCCTTTTAGTCAGGTAGATAATTTTAGGAAGAATGAATTGCAGCGCACGCTTTTTGCTTACCTTAAGGAGCGCGGCATCAGTTGTGTAGTGGCTACGCACGATGGTAAAGAGGCTCTCTCATTTGCCGATAAAACCCTTATAATGAAAGGCGGGGAGCTGTTGCATTTTGGCGATACGCTAACCGTATACGCGCAAGATACTGATTATTATACTGCTTCGCTCTTTGGTGAGGTAAGTTGGCATAAAGGTAAGCTATTGAAGCCTCATCAGATACATATCTGTGTCCACTCTGACTGGCAAGTTACTGTACAGCAGCACTACTTCCAAGGGGCACAATATCTTATAGAAGCCACTTCAGAAGAAGGAAAAGTTTATTTCTACAGTTCAGAACCTATAGCAAAAGGAGAAGTTTGTAGTTTAGAAAGTTAATTTTTTTAGTAGTAGGCAGCTTTCGCTGTTAGATATAAAAAAGCTCTTCAAGTTTGAACCTGAAGAGCTTTTTTCGTTGGTCTACTAGGACTCGAACCTAGAATAACAGAACCAAAATCTGCTGTGTTACCATTACACCATAGACCAATCTTTTTGCATTTTTGCGGTGCAAAGGTACAGCTATTTTTTTAATCTCCAAATTTTTAAGTGTATTTTTTTAAGAAAAAATTTAACTAAAAAAGCTAACTTGTTAATAATTAGTGTATTGATGTTTTTTGGGAGTGTAATTTTTTTTGAAGTTTCAGTAAAGTTTTGTATATTTGCCCCTCTATTGAGGTAAAAAACAATTATTTATGCAATTACATTTCAGACAGGCTACGGCTGCTGACGCCAGATGTGTAGCCCACCTCCTTACCGATGCTTTTGCCAATTATAATATGTATCGCGCTGTGCTAAATCGGTTTTTCTTTTCGGATAGTCAGTATATTGATTATCTGAACAAACTGCACTACGTACAGGCGATGAGCAATATTCGCAAGGGGTATTGCTTGCTGGCGGAGCACGAAGGTACCCCCGTAGCGGCGGCAGTGATGCAGCACTTAGGTAAAACCCACATCGGCTTATGGGACTACTTGCGCTCGGGTGCTTTTGCCCTATGGCAATACGCGAAACCTACGAAGCATTTTTTGCCTTTTCTTGACCAAAGCAGCGAGCAGGCGAAAAACAATGCACCTGAAGGGACGTGGTACTTAGAGAGTTTGGTGGTGAGCCCCGAATGGCAAAGCAAAAAGGTAGGTGGCAGGTTTATAGACCAAGGTATAGTGCCTTTTATAGCCCAACGCGGGGCTACCCAATTGCGCTTGGTGACCAATACGGCTATGAATGTACATTTTTATACCCGACACGCTTTTCGGCAAACAGACTACCGCAAGATACAAGAAGTAGAGGTATGGACACTACAGCGAGAAATAGCTCTTGAAGAGTAAAAAATGTGGAATTATTTTTGGTAGTTACAAAAATAGTTGTATTTTTACACCCTTGAAAAAATGAATTAATAACTAAATACTCAGAATATTATGGAAGAAAATATAAGAGTGCGCTATTCTGATAAAGAATTAGAAGAATTTAAAGCGATTATAGAAGAGAAAATAAAAAAGGCTCAGACAGACTTAGAACTTATTCGCAGTTCGTATATGAACAGCGCTACTAATGGTACTGACGATACCGCCCCTACCTTTAAGGCTTTTGAAGAAGGCTCGAAGGTAACGAGCAAAGAAGAGAATACGGCATTGGCCATTAGACAAGAGAAGTTTATTCGCGACCTTAAGAATGCACTTGTCCGCATTGAGAATAAGACTTATGGTATCTGTCGCGTAACAGGTAAACTGATAGACAAACGTCGCTTGATGGCGGTGCCCCACGCTACCCTAAGCATTGAGGCTAAAAATATGCAATAAGTACCTATGAGTCCGACAGAGTACATTTGCCAAGAGACCCTTATCACCCCCGAAGTGCTTGCGCCTTTGGTAGAAAGGCTTTTTGAGCAAAAGCACTACAAAAAGTATCAAACGCTGCAAAAAGCAGGTAGCAATGAGGGACGGCTGTACTATGTGGAACAGGGACTGCTACGCACTTTCTACGAGAAAAAGAAAAAAGACATTACCCATTCTTTTTTTATGGAGCAAATGTTTTATTTTCCGGTAGAGAATATTTATTTCGACAGTCCCACCCCCATTCAATTAGAGGCATTGGAGGACTGTGTGGTATGGGAAGCCGACTTTAGAGAGGTAGAGCGAGTGGTAAATGAGCATCAGGAGCTGGAACGGCTGATGCGATTGCTCTTAGTTTCGGCCATACAGACCCTTAGAGAGCAGCTGTACACGATTAAGTTTCAGACAGCCCAAGAGCGGTATGAGTTGCTGCTGAAGAAATACCCCCAGATACTACTGCGTGCGCCTTTAGGGCATATAGCCTCGCTATTGGGTATCACCCAACAAACACTAAGTGTAATACGAAAGAATTAAACGATTAGTCAATTAGAAAAAATAAGCCAATTAGCAAATGAGAGAATTTGTTAATTGGCTTATTTTTAATAGGTTAATTCCTTTTCTTACTTAGAATAATAATAAATTTCGCTATTTTTCGTTTTTTATTTTGTAATGAAAGGAAAGCGTGGTATATTTGCAACGAAAAGACACGAAATACCTTATTTATTATATAATGGCGACAACTGATAAAGACACTCAAACAAAAAACAAACGATGGTTTCGTTTTCTGATACCTTCCTTGGTAGGTATCTTGATAGGTCTTGCGGGGTATATATTCTACCTATCTAAAGCACATTCCTATCTATCTGACGATCCAAAGGCGTGTGTGAACTGTCATATTATGGAGCCTGAGTATGCTACGTGGTTACACTCATCGCACGGACGTAATACCGTGTGCAACGATTGCCACGTACCGCACGACAATGTCTTCCGTAAGTATTATTTCAAAGCTAATGACGGTTTGCGCCACGCTACGATGTTTACCTTCCGAATGGAGCCACAGGTTATCAAGATGCACTCACCAGGACAAAAAGTAGTGCAAGAGAACTGTATTCGCTGCCACAGCACCCTTGTAAGTGAGGTGCAGATAGGCAAGGTAACTGCCCCAATGGCACACGCTGGCAATGGCAAGCTCTGCTGGGAATGCCACCGCGAAGTGCCTCATAGCCGCGTACGCGGGCTGAACGCTGCTCCTAACTCGCCCGTGCCTATTATTGATGATATGGGCGCTAACGTTCCTGATTGGCTACAAGAAATGGCCGCTAAAAGTAAAAAAAGTAATAATTAAAAAAACGAAATATAATTTATACAGCGATGAAAAAGAAACATTGGTTAATTGCAGGTATATTAGCAGTAGTGACCTTCTTATTAGGACTATTGGCTAATTCAATAATGACTAGATCACAAGAGGCTGAGTTTATCGCAAAAGGCGGTAATAACCTCCCAGATCAGGAGTGTAAGAACGAGCTATTTGCACCGTTCTACCCACGTCAGTACGACTCTTGGAGAGCGACTGCTGACACTACATTCCGTTCTAAGTATATGAGCAGTCAAGATGATGATATGCTTGAGCAACGCCCTGAAATGGTGGTACTTTGGGCTGGTTATGCCTTCGCTAAAGAGTACAACGCGCCTCGCGGGCATATGCACGCTATTGAAGACGTAACAAAAATTCTTCGTACAGGTGCGCCTACCGATTCTACCCACTCTCCTCAGCCTGGTACTTGCTGGACTTGTAAAAGCCCTGATGTGCCTCGCCTAATGAAAAAAGTAGGATTAGACAATTATTATAGTGCTCCTTGGGATAAATGGGGTAACGAGATAGTAAACCCTATCGGTTGTGCTACTTGCCACAATACTAAAACAATGAAGCTTGAAGTTCACCAACCAGCTCTTGTTGAGGCTTTTGAACGTCAAGGAAAAGATATTAACAACGCTACTCACCAAGAAATGCGTTCGTTAGTATGTGCACAATGCCACGTAGAGTACTACTTCAAAGGTGATAAAAAACACCTTACTTTCCCTTGGGATGAAGGTAAAAAGGTGGAAGATATGGAGAAATATTATGACGAGTCTGGCTGGACTGACTACGTACACACCCTTAGCCGTACGCCTATCCTTAAAGCACAACACCCTGATTATGAGATATCACAATTTGGTATACATGGACAACGTGGTGTATCTTGCGCAGACTGCCATATGCCATACAAAACTGATGGTGCTGTGAAGTTCTCTGACCACCAAATTACTAGTCCGCTACGCAATATTTCAGCGAGCTGCCAAACTTGTCACCGCCAAAGCGAAGAAGAGCTTAGAAAGAACGTATATGACCGTCAAGATGCTGTGGTTTCTTTGCGCAACCGCTTAGAAAAACAATTGGCTAGAGACCACTTCAAAGCTAAATTCTTATGGGATAACGGTGCTAACGAAGAACAAATGAAACCTATCTTAGCTTTATTGCGTAAATCACAATGGCGTTGGGACTATATCACCGCTTCTCACGGTTCTGCTTTCCACGCTCCAGTAGAAGCTATGCGCGTACTTAGCGACGGTATGACTTTTGCTATGCAAGCTGAAACTGATATGGATAACCTTACTAACAAGCTAAACATCAAAACTGCTTTCGTGATGCCAGACATCACTACTAAAGCTAAAGCACAAAAAGAAGTAGGCTTGGATATACCAAAAGAAGAAGCTGCTAAGAAAAAATTCTTAGAAACTATAGTGCCTAGATGGATAGAAGAAGCTAAAAAAGCAGGACGCTTAGTATCACAAAAATAGTGCACGCCGCATTAGGCAATAACAGTCAATAATATAGACTTTGCCAAAGGTCGTGGGACGAAAAGCCTGCGAGACTTTGGCAAAGTTTGTCTTTATTATATTATTATTTTTTAGTTTTTATGAAGCAATACCCATTCGCTACCTTAGTAGCGTGTATATCCCTTATAATAGGGCTTATTTTACAACTTACTGTCGGGAGCCTCAGCAAAAGCTGGTTTAGCTTTCCTGATAATATCATCGCAGGGTTCACTTTTGTAGTGATTACCACGCTGGTATTCTTTATTTTTAGAAAGTCGGCTTTCGTAAGTAGATTTTCATCAGCTCCGTTTGCTATTGTAATTGTAGCCGTTTTAGGTCTACTGACTATCGGGCTTGGAAGTATCAATGTAAAACCTGAAGAAATGCAAGGTGTTTTAGGTAAATTAGGTTTAAATGACCTAACTAAGACGTGGTATTTTGGTCTTATATTTGTATTAGCCCTTATGAACCTTTGGTTTGCGATACTCAAACGCTCTTTGGTATACGAGAGCAAGAATATTCCGTTTTTGCTCAATCACTTTGGACTATGGTTAGTGATGTTTGCAGGTGTGCTTGGGCAAGGAGATATCGTACGACTAAAAATGAATCTCTACAAAGACAAAGCTGAATGGCGCGCCTTTACTGAAGAGAACAAAATGGTGCAACTGCCTTTGGCTTTAGAACTTAAAGAGTTTAGCATAGATATTTATCCTAATAAACTGTTTGTGATAGATACTACTGGTTCAGCACTGCCTGTAGAGAAACCACAAGGCTTTATGCTTGAAAAAGAAGGAGAAAGTATGACTCTTTTACATTGGAAAGTTACTCTTCATAAATACCTTGAAAAGGCAATACCCGACACAGATAGTACTTATATAAACCACACTATGTGGGGGGCTACTAACGCTGCCCAAGTGACGGTAGAAGACTTGCGCACCTACAAGAAGAAAACGGACTGGATATCAGCTGGTAACTTTCAGTTTTCGCCTCGTGCTATTGACTTAGATAAAGATCATACACTAGTGATGGCTCCCCCTGAAGCACGTAAGTTTCAGTCGCAAGTGTTAGTATTTCAGAAAGATAAGAAAGATGAGATACGCGAAGAACACATAGAGGTAAACCATCCTATCAGTGTAGGAGGTTGGCGTATTTATCAAGTGAGCTACGATGAACGCGCAGGACGTTGGTCTGAACTCAGTGTAGTAGAGCTTATCTCTGACCCTTGGTTACCAGTAGTTTATACAGGTATATTTTTGCTTATTGCTGGTGGTATAGCTTTCTTGTTCCAAGTGAAAGGGAAGAAAGAGGTAATTGTAAATTCATAATTCTAAATTCATAATTAAAAGAAATGTGGCATCATTTTGACATAGTAACCTATCTCTCAGTAGCACTTTGGCTATTAGGAGGTAGCCTTATTTACAGTAAAAACAAAGCTCTAAGGGTAGCGAGTATAGCTACTCACTTAGGAGCGACCCTTATAGTAGGGGGCTTTATTATAGCACTTTGGAAGAACTTAGAGCGTCCGCCATTGCGCACTTTAGCAGAAACACGCATATGGTACTCACTCTTTATGGGGCTTATAGGCTACGCTATCTACTTGCTCTATCGACAAAAATGGATGCTTAGCTACTCGGCTGTAATGGGTATTGTATTTATAGTGCTCACTTATACGCACCCTGATACGATGAACAAAGCATTAATGCCAGCCCTGCAAAGTGTATGGTTTATACCGCACGTAATCGTATATATCTTTGCCTATGCTATGTTGGGTATGGCATCGCTTACAGCTTTTTATGGCATCTATCGATATAAAAAAGGGCAAGAAACCAGCAGTATATTTGCCGTGATAGACCAGCTTATAAAGGTGGGTTATGTATTCTTAACTTTTGGGTTGCTCTTCGGAGCGCTATGGGCAAAAGAAGCGTGGGGACACTATTGGACGTGGGACCCTAAAGAAACGTGGGCTTTCATCACTTGGTTGGGCTACTTGATATATTTGCATCACAAGTACAATCATAATGAGCGTAAGCCGCTACAAAGCTTCGTAATTGTAGGGATAGCGTTTATCCTTTTGTTGGTATGTTGGTTTGGTGTGAACTACCTACCTACGGCTCAAATGAGTGTACATACTTACTCAGGATAGGACAAAACGAAATATATAAAAACGAGCACCGGTCTAAAAAGGTAAGCCTTTTTAGACCGGTGCTCGTTTTGTATTATTACTTCTACTTCTTCATTCCCATAAAGAAAAATCCGTAGCAGCGTTCATTTTCTTCTAATTGTAAGAAATCTTTCATCTGAAACATAAAGCCGGGGGTACCCCAATAGCAACCTACGCCGTGGGCAGTGCAGGTGAGGTACATATTTTGTACAGCCATCGCTGTCGCAGCTATTTCTTCCCACTCGGGCACTTTACCACTAAAACAAATGCTAATAGTTACTATTGTATCTGATTTAGCTACTTTTTGGGCTATTTCATTCATTTTTCGCTCAGAAAAGTTCTCAGCAGGTATATTTTCTTTGTACAGTCGTACTAATTCTTCTCCTAAAAGGGCTTTATCAGTACCTCTATGTACTTTTAGTCGCCAAGGTTTGGTGCGTTTGTGGTTAGGAGCATAGTCAGCAGAACTGATAATCTCTTCTAATACTTCTTTGGCTATAGGTGCATCACTATATTCAGGAGGGAATATACTCTTGCGAGTGGTAATGATGTGTCGGAGTGTTTGGGCTTCTGTCATAATACTAAGAATTAATGTTTAATGGGGCAAAGATAATAAATTACTAATTATTATGTATCTTTGCGCCCGATAAAATAGATAATATATGGGAAGTAAAAATAAACTTAAACGTTTTGAAGAAAACAAGACTTTTGCTAATGTTATACAGCCTTCGCGAGAGGAACTTTTAACCAATACTTTTGCTTATAAAGGGAAGTGGAATGAGTTGTATTTTAAGAATGACAACCCTATTGTCTTAGAGTTAGGCTGTGGTAAAGGCGAATACTCAGTAGGCTTAGCTAAGCGTCACCCCGAAAAGAATTTTATAGGGATTGATATCAAAGGAGCTCGCTTTTGGAGGGGCGCTAAGACCGCTATCGATCAGCAAATAGCCAATGTAGCTTTTCTTCGTACCCAAATAGAACTCATAGAACAATGTTTTGCACCCGAAGAGGTGAGCGAAATATGGATTACTTTCCCTGATCCTCAGATAAAATACAAACGCACTAAACATCGGCTAACAAATGCTGATTTCTTAGCCTGTTATCAGCATATTCTAAAGCCAGAAGGTTATATACATCTGAAAACTGATAGCGAATTTATGCACGGCTATACCCTCGGGCTGCTACACGGAGCTGGACATAAGGTGCTGTATGCTAACCATAATATCTACAATAGTGATGGGGTACCTACAGAAGTTACCGAAATCAAGACTTTCTACGAGCAGTTTTATTTAGAGCAAGGCAAACCTATTACTTATATCAGATTTCAGCTAAAACGAGATTAACAAACTACTTTTTAAGAGCAATCACCCGAATGGTGCGCTTAACTTGTTCTGCTATAGCGCGAGCTTGTGCGACCTCAGGGTTTACAATTGTAACGTGTCCCATCTTTCGGAAGGGGCGCGTTTCTTTTTTGCCATAAATATGCGGAGTTACCCCCTCCATTGCTAATATTTGTGCTATATTTTCATAGACAACCTCTCCTTGCTCGCCTTCAGCTCCTACAAGATTAACCATTACACCAGCTACTTTGCTTTGGGTACTCCCTAATGGAAGCCCTAAGATAGCTCGCAAGTGTTGCTCAAACTGGTTAGTATAAGCAGCCTCTATGCTGTAGTGACCAGAGTTGTGAGGGCGTGGAGCCACTTCATTTACTAATATCTCATCGTCTGCTGTTTGAAAGAGTTCAACAGCCAAAAGCCCAACCACACCGAAAGCCTCTGCTACTTGCACTGCTATGGCTCTTGCTTTCTGGGCAACAGCATCATCTATACGAGCGGGACAAATAACGTATTCTACCTGATTAGCTTCAGGGTGAAACTCCATTTCTACCACAGGATAAGTACAAACTTCTCCTTGGCTGCTTCTGGCTACTATTACGGCTAACTCTTTAGCAAAAGGCACTAATGTTTCGGCTATACATTGCCCATCAGGCAAACCATTAAGGTCGGTAAGCTGGCGTACTATCTTCACACCATTACCGTCATAGCCAAAACGTGCAGACTTCCACACAAAAGGCAATTTTAGCGTGCCTGCTTCAGTAGCGGCGCGCAAATCGGTAAGAGACTCAAATACCGTAAAAGGAGCCGTAGGAATACCGTTTGCAGCATAGAATTGCTTTTGTACAGCTTTGTTTTGTATCTGCCTGATAGTCTGTGGGGTAGGGTATACTTGCACCCCTTCAGCTTGTAGCTTTTCAAGAGCATCAACGTTTACATTCTCAATTTCTATAGTGAGTACTTGCACATCTTTGCCGAACTGATAGACGGTATCAAAGTCGGTCAGGCTTCCTTGCACAAAGGTATTACTACCGATGCGGCAGGGCGCTTCAGCAGAGGGGTCAAGTACTTTAGTAGCAATATCAAATTTGCGAGTTTCGGTTAAGAGCATCTTGCCGAGCTGTCCTCCACCGAGTATGCCGAGGGTAAAGTCTGATGAAAAATAGTTAGTCATAGTTAAAGTTATTTGTTTTTTATCTCTCTAATCAGGTATATATATACAGGGAAGTGGTCTGAATAGCCCCAAGTATAGTTACCATTTGCCATACTGCGGAAAGGATATCCTTTGTAGCGTCCTTTGGGGTTTGCCAAATAAGGACGGTTGAAAATACCGGCTTTCCAATAGCGGTAACTGCTCTTGTCTTCTTTTAGTAGGTCGTAGGTGAAATATATTTGGTCAAAGAGATTCCAACCATCTTGGTAGGCAAGAGTACCCATTCCTTTCTTAAGCATTGCCTCCATAGGGTTGAAGAGCTCACCGGGCTTAACATCTTCTTTTTTATCTTTAGTTTTAAGTATATTTTTAAATCCGGAGTTAATAGGGTCGTCATTAAAGTCGCCCATCGACATTATCTTAGCATTAGGATTTATCTTTAGCAGCGAATCAATAATCTGCTTGTTTAGGGCTGCTGCTTTTTCGCGCATAGGGCGGCTTTTAGCCTCTCCTCCTAAGCGTGAAGGCCAGTGATTTACGATAAAGTGTACTTCCTCGCCATCTAAATCACCGCTAACCAATAGCTGGTCGCGAGTGTAGAGGGGCTTACCATCTTCTTTGGTTAGGTATAGAGGGTGCGCTTTAGACGATGATGGCTTAAAAACACCCTGTTTGTACAGAAGTGCCACATCTACCCCACGTGCATCAGGCGATTCGTAATGTACAATGCCATAATTATATTTCTTTAGGTAAGGTGTATTGATAAGGTCGGTTAGTACCGCATCGTTTTCTATCTCGGCAACGCCTATAATATCCGGAGCGTGATGAGTAACATCAGCACCGATTTCTGAGAGTACCTTTGCTATCTTTTGTACGTGGTCGTTATATACTTTTGAAGTCCAACGGTCAGCCCCATCAGGGGTACGGTCGTCATCAAACTTATGTGGGTCATTGATGGTATCAAAAAGGTTTTCTACGTTATAAAAAGCTACGGTTCTTACCATAAATTTCTTCGGTTGTGCGTTTACATACGCTAGTGCCAATAAGCACCATACTAAAATTAAATTTCTTCTCATTATATTAGTCATTAATCAGTCATTAGTTATATTATTACCTAAAAATTCTACTAAAAAAGCCCTTTTTCTTTTCGGGTTCTTCTTTTTGTTGGGTAGCACTTTGGGTGTTAGGGTTCATCACATCGTCTATCGAAATCTCATCGTCATCATTGTCTATATCGTGCAGCTTACCCTTGCGCTCATATAGGCGATAGTGTACATCTCCTGCGTATATAGTATCTTTAGGCGGAGCGCTTAATAGGCGGTCTATAAAGCCCTCGCGTACTACCGACTCGCATTCTAATACCTCGCTGCGTACTTCTTCACTCACTTCAAAAGTAGCTTTTGTAAGCGAATTGAACTCGCGATTGCGGTTCAGTTGTTGTACAAACAGAGCAGCTATAGGCAGTGCCGAGTTAGCTCCTTGCCCTATACGGGTACTGCGGAACCCTATCTGGTGGTCATTACCTACCCAGCTAATCATCACCAAGTTAGGCAACATTCCGGCGAACCAACCGTCTTTGTTATCTTGGGTAGTACCGGTCTTACCTGCCAAATCGTTGGTAAGTCCGTACTGTCCACGCATACGGGCAGCGGTACCCTCATTTACGGTCGCACGCATTAGCTGTATCATCTTTTGGGCAGTAGTCTCACTAATGGCAGCTTCTTGTTTAGCAGGCTTGTGTTGCCATATCACTTTCCCTTTTTTATCTACTATTTTTTCTATGAAATAAGGTTGCGAAGGTATCCCTTTATTAGCAAAGGTAGTGAATACTTTTGCCATTTCTATAACCGGTAGTTCTGCTGAACCTAAAGCTATTGACGGCACTTGGGGTAGAGGGGTTTTTACCCCCATCTTATAAGCTTTTTGGATAACATTTTGCAGCCCCGCGTAGAAAAGGGTCTGTACAGCTATAGTGTTCAACGATTCTTTCAGCGCCTTGCCTACCGAGTAATAGGTGCTAGGGTCATCGTCTGTGGCTGACGAGTTGTGAGGCGTCCAATACTTCTCATCAGCATAGGTCAGAGCGCGTGGCGAGAAGTGCGAACACACAGGCATTCCCATTTCTAAGGCAGTAGCATAGACGATAGGCTTAAATATCGAACCTACCTGCCGCTTGCTTTGTAGTACGTGGTCGTATTTAAAGTGCTCAAAATCAACACCTCCTACGTAGGTTTTTACAGCACCTGTCTGAGGGTTTACACTTACGAACCCCGTGTTTAGCAAGCGTATGTAGTGCGAAAGGCTATCGAGGGTGCTGTGCTGCTGTACCTTGTCTTCTTCGTAGAATGACAATTCCATATTTTTCTTTTCGCTCAACTGCTTCCATATCTCCTCTTCAGTTAGGTTTTTAGCTTTCAGTTCTTTATAGATAGGCAGTCGTTTTACCTCTTGCTTAAACCAATCGCTGTCTAAGTTCCAAGGCGCTTTTTTGCCATAAGCCTGCTCAAATTCTTTTTGTAGGCGGGCTAAGTGCTTCTTTACAGCTGTTTCAGCGTATTCTTGCATCGTATAGTCGATAGTTGTGTAGATGCGAAGCCCATCTCTGTAGATATTGTAAGGAGTGCCGTCTTCTTTTGTGATATTTTTCAGCAGTTCCGGCAGTTGTAAGCGTATTTGCTCGCGCAAATAAGGCGCAACGCCTTCACTTACTATGGTATTGTAGTTTATTTTCAGGCTGTCTTTAGTTTGTGCAGCAAAATCTTCATCTGTCAGATAGCCATTTTTCTTCATTTTAGCCAATACCGTATTTCGGCGCTCCTCACTGCGCTGAGGGTACAGACGAGGGTTGTAGTTGTTGTTTGCCTTTAGGGTGCCTATTAGCGTAGCAGCTTCGTTCAGGGTCAGCTCCTTAGCAGGTTTGTTAAAAAAGCGATACGAGGCACTCTCTATGCCGTAGGTATTATCGCTAAAAGGCACAGTGTTTAGGTAGAGGGTGATAATTTCCTCTTTGGTGTAAACGCTTTCTATCCGCCTTGCGATAATCATCTCTTTGATTTTGTGTACTGGCATCGTCAGTTTCCCATAGCGTTCCCCACGCCCAAAGAGGTTTTTAGCCAATTGCATCGTTAGGGTACTCCCTCCTCCTGAAGAATCATCTTGCAGTAGGAGAGTTTTAAAGAAAACCCTAAAAAGACTCTTGGTATCTATGCCGCTATGGTCGTAAAAACGCTCGTCTTCAGTGGCTATAAGGGCGTTGATAAGGTAAGGGGGAAAGTCTTTGTATTCTATACGCGTACGGTCGAAGATAAAAAACTTACCTATGCAAACGTTGTTATCGTCGTAGATAAGGCTGGCTTCAGCTTGGCGCAATTCTTTAAGTTCCTGTTTGGTAGGCAGTTTGCCAAAAGCCCCAAAGTAGATGAGTAGTATCAGTAGCAGTAGGCAACCCAAGCCGCTACCTATAATGATGCCTCCCCATTTCAGGTAAGATTTTCGCGAAGTGCCGCGCAATGAATAGATACCAAAAGGTATGAGTACTATAGCGGCTACAGCGGCTATCCAAAGGGTTTTGAGGCAATAGCGCAACAGGTGGTACAGTTTTTCGCCTATCCACACACATCCCTCTAGCACACGCGAAAGCCCTGTGCCCAGAAAGAGCAGGCACGCTATCGCATACTTTTTATAAGGTATATTTTTGTGCATTAGCTTCTTTGATTTAACCATTTCAGAGTACAAAAGTACAAAACAATTATTAATTAGCAAATTTGCCAATTATAAGTTGATATATTTATCGAAATAGTTAGCTATATTTTTCAGTTCTTCGCGATAAAGGTCATCTTCTTTTTCTGAGAGGATACCATAGCCGTAACGCCTAAAGGTCTGTAGCACTTCCGAAAGGGCATCGGTAGTGAGTTTTACGGTTATCAGTACGGTATCTTCGTGATAGTTAGAAATGTATAACCCTAAAAGCTGACTGTGGTTGCTTTCCACTATCTGGGCTATTTCGGCAAATGAATAGCTGTGGGCGTCTTTTTCTAAGATAAGCACGCGCCCTGTTTCTTTTATAAAAGGGGTTTCAGCCAGTTGCAGTACAAAGTCGCGAAGCTGATAGCAGCCTATCAGGTGCTGTGCTTCATCTACTACCGGCAGCATATCTGTCCGATGGGCAGCAAAAGCCTCCATTACCGCATCCCACGAGGTGCTTACCGACACGCTGTAATGGTCAAAAGCATAGCTATACTCGCTGATAAGTGCCTCTTCGGCTTCTTCAGCGATAGTAGCTTTGCTTAGCACCCCCACTAATAGTCCTTCTTCGCACACGGGGAGTGCCGAAAGGCTATGCGCCTCAAAGAAAAGTTTTGCCTCTTCTACCGAGTGAGTTATTTCTATGTATAAAGAATGTGTGGTCATAAGCTATGGCGGTTTAATAACAATCTGTTTTTATTTGTCCGTTATTCTCAAAGTAGCTCAAGGGTTTGCGCAGATGGAAATGACAGACCTCTTCTAAAGTTTCCTTTACAGCTTTTAGCATTGCCATCGAACCGCAAATCATCACTACCCCTCCTTCGGCTAACAAGTTAGCAAAAAACGAACCTTCGCGGTGAATGATGTCCTGCACGTAAAACTTGTCTCCTTCTCGCGAAATGGCCTGCCAGTAAGTGCTGATTTTTCCTTCTTCTATAAAAGGGTCTATGTAGGGGCGATACAACTCTAAAGAGGCTTCACGCCTACAACCCCATACTAAGGTAAGAGGCTTTTTGTCGGTATTCTCCTCTATCATTCCAAGGAAAGGCGCCATACCGGCTCCATTGGCTATACATACCACTTGGGGTGCTTTCTTAGGGAAATGAAAATTCGGATTAGGCTCTATCACAGCTCGCAGTGTTTCGCCTATAGGTAGGTCGTTTAGCAAGTTCGATACTACCCCTTGCGCAACCAGCTTAACGCTTAGCCATATTTCTTCGCGATACTTGGCTATAGAGTACAAACGCTCGCGACCATCAGCAGGGGTAATACCCAATAGGTCGCCCGACTCAAAGGCTATTTTCTTAAGCGGTTTTAGGCGTACCAAGAAAATGTCATCGTCCATCACAGGCGTTCTCTCTACTACGGCAAATTCAGCGCGTTTGCGCTTCTTACGAGTCAAGAAGTCTGACGGCAAACGCAGGTTGAGGTCTTGCGTAGCACTCCACTTTTCAGCCCACTGCTTAAAGGCGTCTACCGACTGGTCGTTTATAGTGTGTAGCGGTGTCATCGCCTTGGCTTGTGGCTCTTTGGCTAAGAGTACATCTACCTCTTTGGCAAATCGGCAAAACTCAGGATACGAAAGCGACCCAAACCCGACCACCGTATAGCCAAAGCTCTGCACTATAGGGTGTTTCTTCCAAAGTTCTGCAAAGCGAGTCCCTGTCATAGGGGCATCACCATCGCCGTAAGTACTTGCAAAAATTAGCAATTGTTCTAATTGCGGATAGTTGCCAAAATCGTTCATATTAGCTATATAAGAGCGTTTGCCTTGCCTTAGCAGGTCATCGTGTACAGCGCGTGCAAATTCGCGAGTGCTACCGCCCTCAGTACCTACTAACACTATGTATTCGCACGTTTCTTTAGCAAACGGATTTACGCTCTTTTTGCGCCTTTTCAGCGTGATAGCAAACCCCGAATAGATAAAAAATAGTATAGCTAAACAGCTGATAAATAGTAGGGTAGCCCAAATATAATGCCCTTTGCCTATGTGTAGAGTGCGCACTAAGTAAGCCAGTCCTTTAAAGGGAGAGGTCGAGGTGCTGATAATCTCACCTGTAAACTGATTCACAATCACATTTTTATTGATAAAATCTATCTTATACACCTCTTCAACATCTTCAAAAGCGGGGAACTCTACCGAGCGCACTTCAGATAGGGGTACGTTGAAAACCTCAAAAGAGGCATAATCTTTCACAGGTTCTTCCGATAGGGTAGAGGCATCGTACTCGTGTTGCGGTTTGAATGTAGGTAGAATTCCTATGGTTTCCAGCGTCATATACACGCCGGTAAGGCAAATAATAAAGATAAACACCAGCATCCAGCGCCCTATAGCCGAATGGTAATGAGGATAAAAACCTTCCCCTTCAGGTAGTTTTCTAAAGAAGTAGCGCCAGCGTTGCTGTTTGCGTACAATCAGCCATATACCCGATAAGGCTATTATTGCAAAACACAAAGCTGTGATTCCCATTATCACCCGTCCTGTTTTGCCCATATAGAGCGAGCGGTGCAAGGTTTTAACGAACTGTATAAACTTCGAAGGCTTATAATTTCCCTCCATTACCGCACCCGATTGGGGGTGTATAAATAGTTTTTTACCCTCCGATGTCTCTACTTGCACAAAGTGATTGCGGTCTATTGTTAGCTTGAGGGCATCTATCTTCTTCTCTTTTAGGGTGGCAATGGTTTGGGCAAGAGTCGCCTTTTCAAACTCTGCACTTTTGTAAGGCAATGTTTGGTTATACACCGATTCTACTGCTAAGATAGCCCCTGTAAGAGCTCCCAGCAATATGAATACCCCCGCTATTAGGGCAATTATTAAATGAAGTTTTCTAGCCATTTGTCAATTAGTTACATCTTGGTTCATCAGCTATAAGAGCTTCTTCAATTCTTATTTCTTCAAGGCGTTTTAGTTTCTTTTCTTTTACAAAATCGTATAGATAGTAATAATCATCAAAAAGTACTATAGCAACGTTCTCTCTTACGTATTCTATACTATTATATTTAGGTTCAGCTATTATTTCTCCTTTCATATTGATAAGACCTATACCGCTATCAGTATAGTATTTAGCAACCCCATTTTTAAAGGAGCTTACCCCTCTATTAGTAAACTCAATCGGAATTACTACCTCATTTTTTAGGTTGATATACCCCCATTTGTCATCTTTGCGTACCGCAGCCAAGCCTTCGCTAAAATTACCGACTTCTTTATATTCTAACGGAATTATTACCTTGCCATAGCCATCTATATAGCCCCATTTACCACCTTTTTTAACTGCGAAAATAGCATCATCACTCCTATTGTTTCTTAAAAGATTGTAGGTATCTAACAAATTACCATTCAAATCATAGACCATATACTTACATTCCTTACGTACACCTACTATGTAAGTGTTGTCAGAAGGTTCAATCATATCGGCATCAAAATCTTGAATAACAGGTTCTCCTTTAAGGTTGATATATATGTAATCTCTCACTTCCCTTACTTTAGCCAAACCTTGTCGAAAAGCGAAAGCATCTCTGTAGGTAGGAGGTATCACCCATTCATTTTTAGTATTGATATATCCCTCTTTGCCATTCAATCTTGCTACAATAGGAATATTGTCATCTATCTCATCAGTGTAAATCCAGCGATAGCTTATAGGGATAATTTCTTTCCCTTCAGAGTTAAAAAGACCCATTTTCTCATTAAGAGTTACGGTATAGCCATTTTTGTTAGAGTTTATAAATGAATATTTTAAGGGGAGTATTATAGTACCTTTTTCAGAAACCACCCCATACTTTCCATTCTTCTCAACAATAAACTGACCTTCACACCCAAATCTTATAGAGTTATAAGTCCCTTTAAGAATGGGCTGTAAATTTTCGTTATACACCCAACAGCCTTTTGTTTTACCACAAGCAATGATGTATGGTTGTTTTTGTTTTATAGAATTAAAAATAGGGGCTAACACTGTTTTCCCCTGCAAATTGACTAATCCTAACTTACCCTTTTCTTCAAAGATAAAGTATTTAGGTTGTGCCAACCCCGTAAAGCCACACAACAGCAAGACTAATTTGATTATTTTCATTATTTTCATATTTGCTAATTCCCTAATTTGCTAATTTGCTAATTTCCCAATTTGTTTAAGTCTCTCCCCAAAGTTTTTCGTGTATGCTAACCGTCGCCTCTCTCCATCCTATTGACCGTCGCCTCTCTCCATCCTATTGACCGTCACCTCTCCCCGTCCTGCTGACCGTCACATCTTTCCATCCTGCTGACCGTCACATCTCCCCCTTTGAAGGAAGTCCGCGAGCTGGCGCAGCGGAGTATGTGTAAGGGGGGATGTTAATCGTCAAATCGTCGCCTCTCTCCATCCTACTGACCGTCGCCTCTCTCCATCCTGCTGACCGTCACCTCTCCCCATCCTGCTGACCATCCCATCTCCCCGTCCTATTGACCATCCCATCTCCCCCTTTGAAGGAAGTCCGCGAGCAGGCGCAGCGGAGTATGTGCAAGGGGGGGATGTTAATCGTCAAATCGTCACATCTTCCCATCCTACTGACCGTCACATCTTCCCATCCTACTGACCGTCACCTCTCCCCGTTCTGCTGACCGTCACCTCTCTCCGTCCTATTGACCGTCACATCTCCCCCTTTGAAGGGGGCAGGGGGGATGTTAAGTTTACAAACCGTCACATCTCTCCATCCTGCTGACCGTCACATCTCCCCATCCTGATGACCATCCCATCTCCCCATCCTATTGACCATCCCATCTCCCCCTTTGAAGGAAGTCCGCGAGCTGGCGCAGCGGAGTATGTGCAAGGGGGGGATGTTAATCGCCAAATCGTCAAATCACCAAATCGTCAAATTGTCAAATCGCCAAATTTGCTAATTCCCTAATTTGCTAATTAATTCAAACCGTATCTTCTTCGCATTCTTCAGCGCCTCGTGACTGATAAAATACGATTTGTAAGGTTTATCATCGATGTAAATATTCTTAATGTAAATATTTTCAGGTGAAGCATTACTTTCTATTACCAAATCACCAGCAGGATAGTACTGCGGATTGCGTTTAAGGGTGATTTTAGTAAACTTAGGCGAGGTAAAAGTATAGTTAGGTTCAGCAGGAGTAATAGGATAAAAACCTGCCATACCATAGATAAGCCAAGCCGACATTACCCCTGTATCTTCATTCCCTGGCAGTCCCGCAGGTTTGTTTTGAAAATACTCATTGATAAGCTGGTCTATCTTCTGTTGGGTCTTCCACTCTTTGCCTTTCAGGAAGTTGTACAGATACGGATAAGCAATATCAGGTTCGTTAGCCATATCGTACTGCTTGCTGTCAAAAATATGGTCGAGTTGCTTTTCAAAAGGCTTTTCACCGCCCATTAGCTTAATCATTCCTTTCACATCGTGGGTTACCATATACACGTACTGCCACGCATTGCCTTCTATGTAGCCTACGTTCTCTTCAAAGTTAGCCCCACTTTCAGGGTTGAAAGGCGCATACCACTTGCCATCAGCGTGGCGCGGACGCAATAAATGAGTTTCTTTGTCAAATAGCTTTCTATACGAATAAGCCTGTTGGTTAAACTTCTCGTAATCAGCTTTTTTGCCCAATTTCTTAGCTATTTGCGCAATAGCAAAGTCAGCTGCGTTATACTCTTGAGTAGTAGATACGGGACCTCTTACACCCCCATCTACGCTTAGGTAACCTAACTTCCAATACTCTTTCACCCCTGGGCGTATAGGGTTACCCTCAAGCGTATTTGCCCCTTTTAGCATCGCCTCGTAGGCAGTTTGTATATCAAAATCAGTAAGACCGCGCAAATAAGTATCTGCCAGTACTATGCTGGCAGGGTCACCTACCATCGTAAAGGTTTCTGTGGAATTGAGTTCCCATTTAGGCAGCCAACCGCTTTCTTTATAGATGTCCAGCATCGTGCGCACCATCTGCAGTTGCTGTTCGGGGTAGAGTAGGGTCAGCAGCTGGTGGTAATTCCTATAAGTATCCCAAAGCGAGAATACCGTATAGCGCTCGTTGCTTTTGCCTATTTTGTTAGTCTTGCTTTCGGGGTAATCGCCATTCACATCATTTAGGAGATTTGGGTGAATAAGCGCGTGATACAGAGCCGTGTAGAAGATAGTTTTCTGCTCATCAGTACCCCCTTCTACGGTAGCGCGTAGGGCATCGTTCCACGTTTGGCGGGCAGCGGCATACACCTCATCGAAAGTGCGGTTACCTATCTCTTTCTCAAGGTTTTCACGAGCGTTAGCTATGCTCACGTACGAGATGCCCACTTTCAGCTCTACTACTTCATCTTTGTCGAATTTATAGCGGAAATACGCCCCTATACTATCGCCTACTACCTCGCGGGCAAATTGTTCTTTTAGGCGGGTATCGCCGTTGTACCACATCCATTGGGCTTCTACCCCTTGGTGTTTTTCAGGCGTATGCCATACCCCGTATGAGGGGGCTACTTTGTTCACTTTAGCTACGAAATACACCGGATAAGCCAGCTCCGGACTGTTATAGCAGAAAGTCCCTACCATACGCATACCTTCCACTTCGGTAGGCGATACGAATTTCAGCATCGCGCCCTTTTCGTTGGTGAGTCCAAGTCCGAGGTTGATAAGTAGGTTAGCTTCTCCTTTCGGGAAGTGATAGCGAGTAATACCAGCCCTTGTAGTGGCGGTAGCTTCAGTTTTGATGTTATATTTAGTAAGGAAGTTGCTGTAATAGCCTGCTTTAGCCACCTCATTTCGGTAAGTGGAGCCATATTTTAGGTGATTTACCTCCAATTTACCAGTGGTAGGCATAGCGATAATCACCCCCAGTTCAGGACAACCCACACCGCTGAGGTTCACGTGGGTAAGTCCGGTGAAGAATTTATTTTCATTCACATAAGGGTTAGAAAGCCAACGACTATCTTTTTCAAGCGGAGCTTTCACGCCGGTAGTATCGAAAGCCACGTTAAACGGAGAGATGCTAAGCATACCGCGAGGCGCAATAGCCCCAGGGTGAGTAGCCCCGAAGTTAGAGGTTCCAATAAGCGGATTGATATAATCCACCGGCTGCTGCTGAGCGTGTATTGATAGAGCCACCCACAGAGCGGCAAAAGAGAGTACTTTTTTCATTAGTCTACAACACTAAAAATGGTTAATCAGGCTACAAATATACGACTATTTTTTGAAGTTACAACCCTAACCCCCCTTTTTGTACCCCAAGTTAATTCCATTGCCTAATAACTTCGTTTGTTAATGCTAATGAAGTTTTTTTCTTTATATAAATGAAGAAATAATAAAAAACACGGTCTAAAAAGGTTTGTCCCTTTTAGACCGATGTTTTAGTTTCTGTAACAAGGAATTTCTTTTAAGTTGCTATCCTTTAGTAATATTTTGCCTCCTTTTTCTTCAAAACACTCTCTATTCTTTTCTACTAACAAACTGCCGTATTGAGACTCTTGTCCTTTATAAGGAGTGCCTATATCTTTAGGATTCCCCTTAAAAATGCCAATTACTACATCATTTAATGTAATACCTTCCTTCAGTTGCTTTTTAATAGTTTCATCTCTGTCTTTGTCACTTAAAATAGAGTTAGAGGAAGGAGTTAATATAGTTGTTCTCTCTTCAGAATAAGTAACATTTTGTTTAGTAAGCGGAACCGTATTCTCTTCTCTCGTTTCTTTTTGGTTTAAAAGGTAGATTAAAAAGATAAATACAATGACAAATATGATTAGAGCTATATATCGCCATATATTCTTACGTTTTTCATTATTTATATTACGAATACTAACACTACTTATAGGATTGTCTATCATAAAGTTTTTATTGGTATTCTCAACTTGTTTATTCTGCTTTTTATTCTTACGGTTTGTTTTACTTGTAGAGGCTTCTTGTGGAGGACTAACTTGTATAGGCATATTAGGTACTGACCAATTAATATCTAAAGGAGTTAACGAAAGCTTCTTTGCCCTCTTTTTTTTAAGTTCTTTATGAGAATATCTATTATTGTTTATTTCTCTAATACTGCTTTTTAAATCATCAAAATGTTTAGTATACTCTGCAACTTTTCTCTCTATTTCTTTTTGCTGTTTGTCATACCAATTATCACTTTCTTGTTTTTTACTTTTTAGTTCATTTATTTGCTGATGCAACTTGTTTACTTCTTTATCTATATGTTTTTGTGTTTCTCTTTTTTCAGTTAATATGCTTTCTCTGTATTTTAAACACTCTTCTTTATATTCTATTGTTTTTTGCACATCTTGTTCTAACTCCTTTATAAAATTTTGCTTATAAGCTTCTTTACGTTTCTCCAATTTAGCAAATAAACTCTCGAAGTGCGCATCATCAACTACTTCAAAAATACCCTTTTTTTGAGCAAACTTTGCAGTTTCAATACTGTTAGTAAAATAAATAGTGTCATAATCATTTAACAGTTCTTCTGCTCTATCAACAATACTTGGGAAAACGGTTGTATGTACTTTCTCACTATAATACACTAAACTGCTTTCACAACTTGTAAAATCAATATCTTCAAAAGGTTTTTGTTCAACATTTAATCGCTTATAGTCTATTTCTTCTGAAATCTTAAGGTCATCTGAATGAGTTACAAGTAGAGTATTATTTTCATCAGTGTTATGTTCTACTAAATAGGAGTGAAAATCAGAAAGTGTATTTAGAACAGTTCCAGTAGCAGTTTTTTTCTCTATAAAGCTAATTGCCGAACCTATAAACGAACCACCTCGTGTAGAATTTTTCTCACGAGCAAAAGTATAGATAGCATAAGATATCATAGGGATATTATCCTCTACTAATTCTTTTTTAAGCATATATAGTATTCCTTCATTGTCAAATAACTGTATAGCATTAGTTTTAAGGTCAAAACTGCTGACATTAAAAGGAATTTTGTTGTTATTTACCAACCTGCCTATTTGTTTAAAACCATTAGGGCTACCAAAAGTACCAAAAGCAAATATTAATATTTCTTTCATTGTGTTTTACTATCTGTTTTTATTTTCCGAAAAGAGACCACTTGATATTTTCCCAAAAAGTACCTTGATAATCTACAGATATCTTTGCTATACTTTTGTATAACCATTTTGAAAGTATTTCAGCAGTATTAAGATTCAACTCTACAATACGCTCTTCTCCGTTCACTTTTTGTAGCTCACCTATAGTATAATACGTTCTGCTAAGTCCATAGGTATCTAACAAACTATTTGTCATAGGCAAACGTTCCTTGATAAAAAATTCTAATTCTTCACTACTTGTTTCTTGGTTGCCTGATTTATCCCATTTTGAAATAACTAATACCACATTAGTAGCCTTCAAATTTTTACTTTTTTCCTCTAATCTATACAAAAATTCACTCAAGATAGCATCTTCCTGATGAGCTGTAGTATAGCTGGTTACTAATATAAAGGTAAGAGGTATATTAGCACGCAAATATTGGTCTATACTGCTATGAAAATCTCCTCCTCTTCTTATTTCATTATGATTTTCTCCCGAAGTTTCTAAAAATGTAAGGTTGATAGGGAATACTTTTTTTGATTTGTTATTAGGCTCAAATACTAAGTCCATACGTGTTACTTGGTCGCGAGAGGTACGACCAGGTAAGATACCTTTTCGTATGTTCTCAAAAAAGTCTGCTAATAACACAGTAGCTTCTTTGCTGTTACGAGTGCCTATTTTAGGGCGCAATACGCCAAACTTGGTGCGCAAGGCATAAAGCATTGATGATAATATAACCGACTTCCCCGATTCAGCAGTACCAAAAAAGAAAATAAAATTGCTGTCTTGATTCTTTATTTCTTCTGTCTTCTTGCTATTGCTCATTTCGGGTATAAATGCTTCATCTGAGTTTCTATTATATTTTGTACTCTCAATATTACTCGAAGGTGTAAATATAGATGTTTCAGATGATTTGCCACTATCTGACGAGAATAGTGTCTTCTCGTCATTCTCGTTATTAGCACTTTTAGTCTTTCTGTTAGTACCAAATGTTCGTGGTTTAAACGTTTCTTCCATTCCTAATTCTCTTTTTGTTATACTAATGTCTTTGCTCTTCTTTTTTCTGAGAAAATACTCGAATCTGTATTACTATTAGGGCTATTTGATTCTGTAACAAGCATTATAATAATGATAATTACAAAATCTAGTAATATACAGCCTGCCAATACTACAGCCTGATACATACTAAAATTATCAATAGCGTGACTAAATGCATACCCTATTTTTCCTACATCGTGTGCATTAGTTTTAATAGGCTCAAATTGATACTTATCATTACCTAATACATTCTGTGCTCTATTACCTAACTTGTTGTAATCCAGAAGCATCTTATCTATAATCCCTACAGCCGTACTATTTATTACCCCTGTTGCTTCTGTTAGTATCTTCTGTGTTTCGCTATTACTTTTTAGTACAGCTGTGTGGATATCCTCTTTCAGGCTCTTTTCATCAGGGCTTAAGGTCTCCACCATTTCTCTAATCTGTTTCACCATACGGTCGGCCAAGTCAGCATACCCCTCTTCTGTTTGGCTGATAGGGGTAAGAATAGTTACCTTCCTACCGAGTGTTTTCTCTATTCTGGCAATAATAGCACGTGCTTCAGTACCGATACCCTTATTTTTAGGGTCTTCTATTTGTATTTTTAACAGATTACACTCACGCTCTACATCTTGGCGCGATTTTGCGTCAATCACATACGAAAGTCTTGCATCTACATCATCTTCTAATACGTTATATTTATCATTAATCTTACGAATTTCACTTGTGTAAATATCCGTTTTCATAAAACGTGTATAAAGTGCATTAAAGTTTGCTATAAAGCAAAACGACGCAATAAAGCAGTAAGTAAGAATAATACCGAGTGTAGTACCTCCTTCTGCTTTTGCCTTATGCAATTTCCAACAGAGGAATAACATCAGTAGCGAAAGCACTAAGGCTACTGCAAGGGATGCCCCTCCAAATATCTGTTCAAGCCCTTTCCACGTCTGGTAAAAGCTAACACTTATTAACATCAAGGCAAGTACTGCCAAAAATACATCTGAGGATTTAATTCTCTGACTCATAATTATAATTGATTAAATTTCGTTATTTTATATTTTAAGGCTATTTTTCCTTTTTCAAACTTATATTGTTGTTTTATTCTTAATAACTAGTAGTAAATAAAAATCAGCTAAAACTACTATTAAGGAGCTTAAATAATACAATCAATCTATTTTTTCTTTATGTCACTTTTAATCAATTGATATACTATATAAAAAATAACAAAAGAAAGAAAATACATAAACAAAAAACCTCTAAAAAAACTCTCTTCTTCAGTAAAAAAGAAATCTGCTATTATATGTAAGAATCCCGCTTCTTTCCACATATATATAATCCCTTTTGTAGGTATATAGAATAATATTACAGCCACTCCTATTAAAACTATAATTAATAAGGAGTAAATAAGAACACCTAATGTCTTTTTCATAGTTATTTTGTTTTACTATCAGTCTTCAAAAACAAACTTGCCACGAGCCCTACTCCCACTATTACATCTACTATATTCCAAATAGTGCGCCCTAAAGGTAATTTATTAAAAGGCTGAAAAAGGAGGGCTAAGGCTATATACAACAATATCTCTATATCTATTTCGTTACGCTTTTGGTAGATCATAAATGCCAATATCCCGAAAACTATAAAGGCTACAAAGCGCACTAAAATATAGTAACCATACGGCATTTTTGCTAAGCATAATAATAGCAATACCGCCAAAACTACCTTAATAATTTTGTCCATAAATTTGAAAAAATAAATTTAAAAAGGAGAAGTTCTATTCTTTAGAAGAAGTCGCATACGGCAAAGGAAAGCACTTTTTGCAAGTACTCCCTTTGCGCTATAGGCTAACCTATTCTGTGTTGCTATCGAAAGTTTCCAGTTTTCAGATAACAGAACAAAGCTAACGCCTTTTCTTTAATGTATAAAATAGTAGAAATAAAAAAGCGTGAGTAACACTCTTTGTCATCTGAGGTACTGGAATCACCTTGCAACACAAATAGGTTTCACTCACGCCTATAAAGGCGATGAGCATTACCCTTTTGTACTGTGTCGCAATGAAAATTTCCAGTTTTCAGATAACAGAACAAAAGCTAACGCTTCTTATCTTTTCTATATTTTAGGGTGCATAATTACAATAAAAACACAAAACACACAAATTTTTTAACATTTATTTTGTGTATAATCTTTCAACTATTTCACAATCAATAAGATATAATTTGAGAAAATAGGTCTCCACCCGTTCCACACTCGCCCCAGCCCTCCCAATCCTCCCAGCCTTCTCAATCTCTTTCCCAGAAAAATTTTCTAAATACACTTACCCTATACAAACACTATACGAACGATACAGGAAGAGCGAACGATAAGCGAACGCTCACCGAAGTATAAACGTCTACTAATCGCCCTAAAGCCAGAAAAAAACACTGCTTTTACCCAATCCCCCACTTGATAATTTTATAACAAAAAAGTGTTTTACTGAGATATTTTTTTCTCTTCCTTGCATTTTAATAAATAAAATAATACCTTTGCCACCTTGTAATAATAAAAATCAAAATGAGGAAATTAAAACAGTTATTCACTTGGGGCTTCTTCTTTTTGGCGATATTTTCCGTATCGGCTCAAAATGTGCAGCTTTCAGGTACAGTGAAAGATGAAGCTGGCACGCCTCTCTTAGGTGTGTTTATTATGATTAAAGGCACTCAGCGAGGAGCCACTACCGACACCGACGGTAAGTACACCCTCAATGCCAACGTAGGCGATGTGCTCGACTTTACGTTTCTCGGAATGAAAACCGTACAGAAGAAAGTAACGGCCAATACCAAAAAGCTCGATGTAGTGATGAAAGACGACGTGCAAGAGCTCGAAGAAATGGTAGTTACAGGCTATGGGGCTCCTAAGCTCGCCAGCCGTACCGTGGCACAAGTAGCGCAAGTGCAGGGCAAGGACGTAAGTGCAGCACCTGTAGCCAGCGTATCCGATGCCCTACAAGGCCGCTTAGCAGGGGTTGTCGTTACCAGCGATTCGGGGCGCCCTGGTAGCAATAGCGATATCCTTATCCACGGTTATAACAACTTCCAAGGGGCTCTACGCGGCGAAAGAACCCAAGAACCCCTCTATATAATGGACGGGATTGCTGTTAGTGCCAATGTGATGAGCCGATTCAACCCTAATGACATCGAGAGCATTACTGTCCTCAAAGACGCAGCTTCTACCTCTATCTATGGGGCACGTGCTGCCAATGGGGTAATACTCATCACCACCAAAAAAGGTCGTAATAACGAGCGTACTAACGTTACTATCAGTCACCAACTCGGTTTCACAGCACTTACTAATGCTAGCCGTAAGTTCTTCGATGATATGATGACCCCTCGCGAGTATATGGACTTCTGGATAGAAAAAGATCCTCAAGCCGTAAACTTGGCAGCAGGCAAGTTCACCTCAAGCAAAGATGTTGCTAGACAGTCAGCAGATAAAATCTTAGCCGAAAATCCCTACAATACCCGTTGGGATAAGGTTTTCTTCAGAGATTTCGTACCGTTGATTCGTACCGATGTCTCTATCTCTGGAGGTACTAATAATAGCTCTTATTACCTATCATTTGGGCACTTCAGCCAAGAGGGTTCTACTTCACCTCGCAGCGATTACCGCCGTTATACCGTCAATGGTAGTATCAATACCCAAATCACAAATTGGTTAAAAGCAGGTTTTTCATTCGCTGCCGGACATACTGAGCGCGAAGGGGGTTCTTCTCTCAATATGCCTAAGGTGATAGCTTTGCCGCTTTACAGTCCTACTTACGAAGATGGCAGACGCAAGAACTATATCCCTGGTATCACTAGCCGTTCAGCTGGTTTCTATCACCCCGACTACTATGCCGAAACACACCCTACCGAGTCCTTCAACGATGACTTTTTGCCATCAGGGTTCGTTACCATAGAGCCTATTAAAAACCTTATATTCAAAACACAAGGAGGGGTACAATACGGCTATGGCGAATCAGAACAAAGAGAATTGCCATCGTTTATAGACTATAAGTTCTACGATGATCCCAACCCTTACACTTTTGTGTCTAACAACCGCACACTTCGCAAAACGCTTACTAATACATTAGAGTACCGCTTTTTGTTAGGTGAAGCTAAAAAACATAGCTTCAATGTGTTATTAGGGCAAGAGTCTGTCGAAAACAGCACCAAACAATTAGATGCTGCTACTTATGGGCAGCCTGCCGAAGGACTTACAATGCTCCGTCACGGTAGTAAAAATAAAAGAATAGAAGACCAAAAGTCAGTAAGTACTTTCAATTCTTACTTCGGAAGGTTAGAGTACTCTTACAATACCCGTTATTTTGTAGATTTATCAATGCGCCGCGATGGTTCGTCAGCCTTTGGTAAGAACAATCACTATGGTAATTTCTGGGCGATAGGTGCGATGTGGAAGCTAAAACAAGAGAACTTCTTAAAAGAGGTGAAATGGCTTTCAGATCTTAATTTGCGCTTCAGTACAGGGCTTTCAGGAAACGCTTTAGGGGGCTATAACCACATCACCACTGTAAAGCCTGACAATTTCTACCAAAGCAAAACAGCTTATACCGTAGGTAAATTAGGGAATCCTGACTTGCGTTGGGAAGAACAACGCAAAACTACTGTAGGGCTAAACTTGGTGGTAGATAGAGGTACTTCTTTCAACATCGAGTACTACGACCGCGAAACCTATGATATGATTTCTAGCCGCGACCTCAATAGTACCACTGGGCAAGTTCAATTCTATGACAATGCAGGGGGTATGCGCAATCGTGGTCTTGACTTTACTTTCTCGTCAGTAGTTTACAGAAGTAAAAATCAAGACCTAACAGTGCGTCCTTACTTCAACGTAAACTATAACAAACAAGAAGTAACGGCTCTTTTTGGTAACAAGACCTCTAATGTAATTCCTTCTTCTGAAATAGGATATAAATTAGGGCGTGCGCTCGAATGGGCTGCGGTTATCCCTAAAGGGGTAAATCCTGATACCGGACAAATGGAATACTATATACCAGGTGATGACCGTATGGAGCAAGTAACCGATGATAATAGGGTGTCAACTACTTACGATTCTAGTAAATTAGGACAGACTACAGGCAAGAAAATGCAAGCCCCTATCAATGGTGGTTTTGGTTGGAATGTAAGCTATAAAACATTCTCGCTCGATATGGCATTCTCTTTTTCGTTAGAAAGATACAAATGGAATTACGATATGAAGTACACCGAAAATCCTGACCAGTTCGGCGATCACAACCTAAGCAGAAAGATTTTGGATTATTGGAAAAACCCAGGTGATAACACTCGTCACCCTAAGATAAACACTACAACATTTGTAAATTCATCTGATGCGCGTATGATACAAGATGCATCGTTTATGCGTCTAAAGAATATTACCCTTAGCTACAGCCTTCCTAAAGAGGTTATTAAGCAGATAAAATTCTTTGAAGGGGTACGCTTATATGCTACAGCTCGCAATATCTTTACGCTTACCAAATATGAGGGGGCAGACCCTGAATACACTAATCCAATATCATCAGGGGGCTATCCTCCTTCACGTCAGTTTACTTTAGGGGTTGATGTTAATTTTTAAAAAAGCAAAACAATGAAAAAGATTTATAAAATAGTAACTTTAGTAGTGGCTCCTTTGTTTTTCGCAGGCTGCTTTAACCTAGATCAACAGCCTTATGAAGATTTGAGCCAAGCTAACTCGTTCAAAACGGTACAAGATGCACAGTTTTGGGTGAATGGTATGTATAATACCTTGCGTACAAACGTATACGGAAGTGCGATGTATGCTACCGATTTGCAAGCTGATTTCTTGAATATGACCAAAAGAGATGGTACTAACGAAACGATTACCAATTTCCAAAACTGGTCATTATTCACAGTCAATAATGGTGCTACAGCTACTATTTGGCAGCGTTATTGGAAGGCGGTACAAGACATCAATATAGGTTTGGAGGGTATTCCTACCATTGCTATTCCACAAGAGAATTACCGCACCGATTCGGCACAAATAAAGCACAATATAGGCGAATTGTATTTAGCACGTGCTTATTATTACACTTATCTACTTACCCATTATTGCCCTACTGATGAAGCTTCAGCATACGGACTGCCTTTGTTAAGCGGCCCTACTATCAACAACTTCCCTAACAGAAGTACAGTAGGTCAGACGTATGATTTTATTTTAGCTGATATAGCGCAAGCAGAAACTCGTCTCAGCGATGTAACAGGCTCATTAGGGGCAGAGAAGTTTACTAAAGATGCAGTGGCAGCACTCAAAGCACGAGTATTGCTTTACAGGGGCAAATGGGCAGAGGCTTATGCCGCAGCTACTTCTATTATTGGCAGTCGTTATAGCTTAGTAACCAGCAGTAGTGATTTAGAAAAAGTATGGAAAGATGATGATACTGCAGAGAGTATTGTACAGCTTTATGCTAAATACGATGTAGGTAATACGGCAGAGTTGCCATCGGCCAATGATATTTATTTAGGCTACCAAAGAGAGTGGAACTATAGATTGCGCAGGTTTGAAGTAAGGTATTTACCAAGAGCGATACCTACTCAAGATTTCGTAGATTTGTATAATAATAGTGATTATCGTAAGTCTATTTACATCAAAAAGCTTTTTGCTAATTATGGTAGTGCTACTTTCACCGATTTGTATTTGGTAAATAAGTACCCTGACAATCCTCTTCTAAAGCAAACATCAGGTACCTCGTCTACTTATATGCATCGTCCTAAGGTATTTCGTATTGCTGAGATATACTTAATAGCAGCCGAAGCTGCTTATAAAAACAATGATCAAACCAATGCTAAAATCTATTTGGATAGGTTACGTGCAGCGCGTGGTATTGGCAGTGTCACCTATACCGACCTTTGGGCAGAGATACAAAATGAGCGCAACCGCGAACTTGCTTTCGAGGGCTTCCGTATGGCAGACATCAAGCGTTGGAATTTAGGGGTAGTACGTGGTACTCCTCAAAATCTGAATGCCATAGTATCAGATCCAGCTGACCAATATCATCAACTGAATATTCCAGCAGCGAATTATAAGATGGTTTGGCCACTTCCTCCAAGTGATATCCTTTACGAAAGAGGCAGAGCCAACTGGCAACAAAACCCAGGCTGGTAGTATAAAATAAATATAAAAATAAAACGGCTGTACTCCATAGAGTACAGCCGTTTTGTTTTTATATTACTATTTTTGTTAATTAATTCCTCCCCAGAAGAAATAAGCTATTATCGAGATAAAGAGAATAGAAAGAATATTGAGTACAAATCCTGCTTTTATCATATCGCGTTGGCTTACCATTCCCGTACCAAAAGCGATAGCATTAGGAGGGGTAGCCACAGGCAGCATAAAGGCGCAAGAGGCTCCTAGTCCTATGATGAGCGAAAGCCCTAAAGGATTCACTCCTAAACTTTCAGCTACCGATATAAATATAGGCACTAACAGAGCCGCACTGGCAGTATTCGATGTAAATTCGGTAAGGAAGATAATAAAAGTAGCTACTAAAAGCCCAATCACAAAATGGCTTTGTCCGGCTATCAGAAACTGAATAGAGTCTACTAACGCCTTACTTGCCCCTGATTGGGTTAGGATAAGGCTTAAAGAGAGCCCGCCACCAAAGAGCATTAGTACTCCCCAATCGGTGTTTTCTTGTATTTGCTTCCATTCAGCCACTCCGGTTATACATACAGCTATAGCGGCTATCATAGCTATTACAGCGTCAAAATCACCTATCTTGCTGATGCCTAATAAAGAAGATAGTTGTACATTTAGGGTGTCACCAAATATCCAGCATAGTGCCGTAACAGCAAAAATAAGAATAGTGATATACTGTTTGCTGTTAAGCTTTTCAGTCATCACCTCTGGTGTTATTTTGATATTTAGTTTAGGGCGGAATATGAGGTACATAGTACCCAACATTAAGGGCATTAAGCCTAATACGGTAGGCATACCATATTGCAACCATTCAGAAAAACTGATTTTAAGTTGTGAGGCCACAATAGCATTCGGTGGACTACCCACCAAGGTGCCCATACCACCTATACTTGCACTATAGGCTATACCTAATATTACAAAGGCATAAGTACCTTTATTAGTTTTGTAGTCTATATTTTTGAGCATCCCGATAGCCAAAGGGATAATCATAGCAGCAGTAGCGGTATTGCTAATACCCATTGATAGGAGAGCAGTAACTAATAATAGCAAAAAGACTGCTACCATAAAGTTGCCTCGAGCTAAGGCTATCACCTTATAAGCGATATATTTGTCGAGTTGTTGCACACTTAGTGCTGTAGCGATGGTAAAGCCTCCAAAAAACAAGAAGATAGTAGGGTTAGCAAAGGCTTGCAAAGCAGATTTAGTGGTTTCTAAGCCTAATAGTATCGCTATTACGGGTATTGAAAGCGCCGTAATAGTGATGTGTATAGCTTCAGTAAGCCACAAGATAGCTACGAAAGCTAAAAGAGCTAGGCCTTTGTTAGTTTCTGATGGATAAGGTAAGAAAGCATATAGTAAAGAGGCTATGAGTATAGCTATTACTATAAGGGTCGGTTTTCTAATCATTTTGGTTAAGGACATATCAAATAGTTTTAGAGTTTTGTTTAAAAAGGTAGGTAGGAGAGTAGTTACGATTGTTGTGTTATGATGATAATTCCTTTTTGCAGCAAGAGATTGTTGGGTAGGGTTATCTCTTCGCCTTTAGCTGTTTTTAGTAGGGTATAGAAAGATCTGATATCTATAATTTTAGCTTCTACAGGGAATTCTTTATCTACGAATCTAATAGTGTTGCCTATTCTGAAAGGGGAAGAAAAAAATATTATAATTCCTGCAGTGATATTGCTCAATATAGACCATTGAGCAAAAAAAGCCACGCCTATTACCGTAAGTACAGACGATACAAAGAGAAATATTTGCTCTGGCTTAATACCCCATATAGAGACTAAGGTAAGTACCGCTAAGGCATAGATAAAATAGTCGATGTACTTTTTTACCAATTGAGTACGGCTCTCACCAAAGTCTGCTTTTCTTCCGAATTTTCCAATAATAGAGTTTACCAAATAACGCAATACTACAAATACTACGATAGCTATTACCGTAGCAATAATCTGATATAGATATTGTTGTAGTATCATAAAAGAGGTATTACTTGGCGATATTTACTGCCCTGGTTTCGCGGATAACAGTTACTTTTACCTGTCCTGGGTAGGTCATATCAGTTTGTATCTTTTGCGATAGATTGAATGATAACTCTGCCGCTTTATCATCAGTTACTTTTTCGCTTTCTACTATTACGCGTAACTCTCTACCAGCTTGTATAGCATAAGCTTTCTTCACACCTTGGAAGGTGAAGGCTGCGTCTTCAAGGTCTTTTAAGCGTTGTATATATGAGTCAAGCACTTGGCGGCGCGCTCCTGGGCGTGCTCCACTGATAGCATCGCATACTTGTACGATAGGGGAGAGTAGAGAGGTCATCTCTATCTCGTCGTGGTGTGCCCCTATGGCATTGCACACTTCTGGTTTTTCGCCGTATTTCTCAGCCCATTCCATACCGAGTAGTGCGTGAGGGGTTTCACTTTCTACTTGTGGTACTTTGCCTATATCGTGTAGTAGTCCGGCGCGTTTGGCAAGTTTAGGGTTTAGACCTAATTCTGCAGCCATAACCCCACATAGTTTAGCTACTTCGCGAGAGTGCTGTAATAAGTTTTGTCCGTATGAAGAACGATATTTCATACGCCCTACACACTTCACTAATTCAGGGTGTAGTCCGTGTATACCGAGGTCTATCACAGTGCGTTTCCCTATTTCAACAATTTCTTCTTCTATTTGTTTAGTAGTTTTTTCAACTACCTCTTCTATACGAGCAGGGTGTATACGGCCATCGGTAACGAGTTTGTGTAATGAAAGGCGTGCTATCTCGCGGCGTACCGAGTCAAAACAAGAGAGGATAATCGCTTCTGGGGTGTCGTCTACTATTATCTCTACCCCAGTAGCTGCTTCGAGGGCACGTATGTTGCGTCCTTCGCGCCCAATGATACGACCTTTTACTTCATCAGACTCGAGGTTAAATACCGATACACAGTTGTCTACCGCCTCTTCAGTACCGATACGTTGTATGGTATTGATGATAATTTTGCGTGCCTCTTGGTGTGCAGTTAGTTTTGCTTCTTCGATAGTGTTTTGTATATAAGCCATTGCATCGGCTTGCGCTTCGCTGCGCAGTGAGTCGGTTAGTTGCTTTTTAGCCTCTTCAGCAGAAAGTCCTGAAATAACCTCTAATTGTAGCACTTGGCTTTTGTGTAGGCGGTCTATTTCCTCCTGCTTTTTGTCGAGTGTTTGCAGGCGGTGTTCAGCCTCTTGTGTTTTAGTTTCCAGTTCGTCTTTTAAACGTTTGTTTTGGGCTAACTCATTAGATACCTGTGACTCTTTATCGCGAATACGCTTCTCTGCCTCCGCCATTTTCTTGTCTTTAGCAGCGATAGTTTTTTCGTGTTCTGACTTAAGTTCTAAGAATTTCTCTTTGGCCTGATAGATTTTTTCTTTTTTGATGTTTTCTGCCTCGTTTTTAGCATTTTTGAGTAGAATGTCGGCTTCGCTTTGTGCATTGAGAATAATTTTTGAAGCGTTCTTCTTCTCAAGAACTTTTGCTATGCTAAATCCTACGAATAGCGCAATGATAAAAACGGCAATGATTACTATAATACTTGTACTGTCCATCTTTTGGTATATGATATAAAATTGATTATATAAAAAAGCCTATATTGATTAGATTGTTTCACGTAAAACTCTGAGAAACAGGTTTAGGGATACTGGGTGGGGCAAGTATCCGCAACGCAATGGCGGCACGCTTTAGCCACTCCAACTCACCCTTTTTTTTAATGTTAATGTTGAGTTTACCGAAAGGTTAATCAATATAGGCAGTAAGTTTTTCTTATGTAAAAGAACTTTTATTTTAAGCAAGACTATTAAGCGCAGCATAAATATCCTGCAACTTTTTAGTTATTTGCTCTTGTTTGTCGTCTTCGTTCAGCTTTTCTTGCGAGGCCTGTCGCGCCAGCACTATTGCACACATAGCTATAGCGTCTTGTTTGTCGCGCAGGTCGTAATGCTGCTCGAAGGTTTGAATCATTTCATTTATTTTTTTAGCCGCCAATCTAAAACTTTCCTCTTCTGAGGGGTCAATGGAGAGAGGATAGAGCCTATCGGCTACCATTAGTTTGATATTCAGCAAATCCTTGTCCATTGCATTTATTTAGAAAGTTGTGCTATGCACGCATCAATTTCGCGTATGAGTGCATTTATTTTCTGTCTTGTTTCAGTTTTATGTTCTTTACTGCCCAATATGCGGTTCGCTACTTTCAGGGCATCATTCTGCTTCTTCAGTTCAGAGAGGTTTTGTTCACACTCTTTTTTTTCTTCAAGGAGACCGTTTATACACTGCTTTAGGCTTTTGTTTTCCTCCTTCAGTGCCTCTATATTTTTCTTTAGCAATACGGTCTTAGCCTCAATTAAGTCCACTAATTGGCTTATATTACTCATCAGTAGCGATACTATAATATTTGGCGCAAAGATAGTGTATTTTTAAAATAAAAGCAATTTTTTTAATAGATAATTGAAAAATATACTTTTAATAGTCTCACTATCAGCACCTAATTGTGTTTATTTCTGAGCTTTTCGGGTAGACTTCCAAATATATACTATTTGCACTATTATCAAAAAAGCATTGGGCAGAATCACCGGAATGCTCATTATGCAATAACCGTATATTACAAAGAGAATACACCCCACAAGGTTGGTAAGGCGTATATACAATAAGTTGTCTTTGATAATAAAGCTCAAAACAACAAAAAAAGAGGCCGCATAACCTATAAAATCAATCATTTTCTTGTCTGTTTTAGTCGGGTTTGTCTTCTTAGCCAAAACATTGCTACTGCGGCTATGGCAAAGATGATATACATATAAGGTTTGCCTTGTGCGGCATTCCACAGCTGATATGCCTCGTAGGCGCAATAAAGGGCAATTGCCAAATAGGCGTATTCAAAAAAGATACGTGCATTCATATTTTATTCGTCTTTGTCTTCAATAGATAGAATACCAGTAGTTTTATGGGCTTTTACGGTTGAAAATTTCTTATCGAAGTCCATTCCTATTCCTTTGGTAACAGTGCCTTTTTTGGTGTCGGTAAAGGTGAACTCTCTATCGGTAAAAATCCAGTCTTCTTTCTGGTCCCAAAACAGTTGTGGGGTATTGAGTTTTTTGCCATCGTAGGTGGTCAGCACTACACTATCGCGCAGCTCTACTATATCAGCACTGGGGTAGATGATGCCGTACTTTGCCTGCACGGTATTCTTATGGCGAGCTTGGTCGTAAAATTCTACCTTAACCCCTTCGGGAAACTCAGAATAAGGCATTTGTTGGTTTGAAAAATCCTTGTTCAGAGGGCTAGTCAGTACAGCTACTACTTTAGAAGAGTCGGTATATACTAGTTTAAAGTCGTAGGCCTCTCCTTGTGGGAATTTCTTCTGCACACTTAGCTGCTGAAGATTTTTCATATCATTACTACACGAAAAAAGCATTGCCATACCCAAAGGTATGACAATACTTTTCATTAATTTGTATGTAATTATTTTCTTCATATAAATCGCTTGCAAATCTGCTTATTTTCAAATCTGCTTATTACCACTACAATCTTGGTACAGTAACAGACTGTCCTACCCAGCATTTGAAGCTGATAGTTTTGCCAGCTAAGCCTGATTCGAAGATGTCAGCTTTGCTTGGAGCAAGCGCATCATAGCGAGCTGCTAAACTTTCCAAACCTCCTTTGCGTGCCATTTGTGCCGCTAACCAGTATACGGCTCTCTTCTCAAAAGAAGTGCTACCACATTCGTTAGCAGAACTTGCGTAGGCGTGAGCCATTATACGGTAAGCATCAGAGTTCGAAGGGTTGTAAGTTAAGGCTTTCTGAGCGTAACCTACAGCTTGTGCTTTGCTGTGCTTAGAAGCTATTTTGATAAGTAACTTAGATTTTTTAAAGTTATCTGTCTCAAGGTTTACAGCCTCATTGTAGTACTGTATCGCTTTAGAGGTGTTGCCGTCTTTGTCGCTCATAACCCCTAAGTAGTAAGCTGAGTTAGCTGATGGCTTCACGTTGTGTAGTGAAGTTACTATCTTTACGAATAGTGGGTCTTTAGTACAGTCTTTATCAGACATTTTTCCAGCAGCACGACGTAGCCATTCTTCGTTAGTTTTGTTAGCCTCGAAGTTCTTAGTATACAATGGAATAAGGTTTTGGCAATCGGCTAACTGCCCTAATTTAGCATCTACACTTTCGGCTATAGTTTCGTAGTTGTCTACACGTTTACGGCTTGCGTCTAATGTTTTCTTATCTTTTTCGCTGATAGTACCTGCTTCTTCTTGAGCTAAATACTGGTTGATACTAGCAGAAAGCTCATTCTTTTCGTCTTGTATTTTTTCTGATACGTTATCGTAAGCATCGAATACTTCTTGTAATTCTTTTTGTCCTTTCTCGTGTAGAGCTACCAATTCAGAGAAGTACAAATAAAGAGCCTTTTCGTTTTTGAAGTTTGCTCTGTCTTCAGTGAAAGCCTTGTTTAGCAAGTCGTATATTTCTTGTTCGCTACCAGCATTTTCGTCAAACATAAGTAGCGCTTGGCGTATACGCATATCGGTAGTTGATAGGCGAGTAGGGAATAGCTTATTATAGTCGGTGTATAGCTGAATAAGCTCTTTTACAGATTGAGCTTTTTGTCCTGCAGTATTGTTTTTGATGCGGTCTTGCAATATGCGTTCGCCATAGGCAAAAGTAGCATAGTGCAATGAAGGGCATTGGGTGTACACTTCTTTCCATACAGGGTATGCTTCGTTGTAATTTCTAGCTTTTGCATACTCACTAAATATAGAAAGTTTTTGCTTTAGTTCATCATTGCTTTTGCAATCTTGTGCTTGCAAGTTCGCGGCGAAGAAAAAACTCGCGGCGATTGAGGCTAATAAAATTCTTCTTCTCATTTTCGTTTGTTTTTATTGATACTTTGTTTTTTGGAACCACTTATCATTTAAAGTGAATCCTATTTTTAGGTTGAAATAATTCTCTTTCAGCAATCCCGCACTTAGGGTACCGCGCTTGCCGTACTCGAATACGGTAGTGATGTTAGAAAAGCCTTTCACTGGCAAACTAAGTCCAAAAGACGTGCCAAAGTTGGTGAGGGCTTGTCCGTTAAGTACTGCTCCGGTGTTTTCGTAGTGAAATCCTGCGCGGTAAGTTACTCTTTTCCAGTAACTTGTGAATGAGTTGTAGTTAGGTATCCAAAATCCACCTGCTTCTATTTTATAGCTGTCTTTATAGCTTACATTAGTAGTAGTTAGGAATGGATTAGCAAATTTGCTGGTGTTAGCATAGGTGTATTCTAATCCGGCAAACCATTTTTGTTGCTCGCCTATCCCTATACCTGCTTCTATTTGGCTGCCCATTGTTAGGTTTGTTTTCTTGATGCCTTGTGCGCTAAGGTTTACTTGCTGCACCTCGCGTACCGATAGCTGGGTACCCCCATTTGAATTTGAACTTGAAGCGTAGCCTAAGGTAGAGATACTGCGCTCGTTATCAGATCTTAACACACTTTGAGGGGTGTATACTAATGAACTGTAGAGGCGCAATCTGTGTTGTAAAGGGTGTTCGTAATAAAGTCCGAGGTTGAAAGTAGCCCCTTTTACTACTGATTTGCTGTCTTCTTGGGTAAAGAACTCTACATTGCGCAACTGCTGTATGTCGGTCATCTGTATAGTACCGAAGTTGTAGCGAACAGTAGCCCCTAAACTCAGTCCTTGGCGAAGTTTATAGCCTGCACCGGCAAAAAACTGGTTTACGTTGCCATTGCCCTGATACTGATAGGTAGTGTTATAGGTTTCTGATTTTAGCTGGTAGCCCACTGATGAGTAAGGCACTAAGCCAAAAGAAACGCCTAACCTATCAATAATAGGAAATCCTAAGGTGAAATAATCAAAAGCTGACGAACGAGTGTTGACACTTGTGTTATTTGTAACAATTTTTTTAGATTGCATTGTCATACCTGCTGAAAAAGCCGTGTATTTCAGTTCTGATAGGGTAGCCGGATTTTGCATATTTACCCTTGTACTATCGGCAAAGACACCGATATTTCCCATAGCGCTCTCTTCAGCTATACCGTTGAAATTGCGTTCGCCTACTCCGTAAAACGAGTAAGGAGATTCAGTAGTCTTTTGAGCAAGTGCGCTGTAACTTACTGATAATAAGGTGATAATAAGTGTAATTAGCTTTTTGTTCATAGTTGTTTTTGATATTCAAGAATAGCGTTTAAGCCCTCCAGCAATACGAATGAGCCTGCAAATATCCGATTTTTTATTCTTTTCTCCAAATAAATCTGATTTCCACCTGTCAGAATAGTTGTCAAATCGGGGTATTTTTGGGTGTATTGGGCTATCACGCCGTCTATTTCGCATACGATATTATTATATACTCCTGAGAGCATACAGTCTTGGGTGTTAGTTCCTATAAACTGCTGATTGTCAAAATCTTGTTCGCTTATCAGCGGTAGTTTAGAGGTGAAATGGTGCATTGCTTTTAGGCGCATTGCTATGCCTGGGGCTATAGCGCCACCGAGATATTCATTTTTTTTATTCACAAAGTCGAAAGTTAAGCACGTACCAGCATCGATAATAAGGGTATTATGCTGCGGAAAACGACTCACCGCACCTGCTACTAAGGCAATGCGATCGATGCCTAAGCTGTGGGGGGTAGCGTATCGGTTAGTGAAAGGCACGGGTGTCAGTGCACTCATCATTACGCAATTACTTACTAATGATGAGAGGAAGCTAAAACGCTCTTCAGCCTCAGCTACGACTGTAGCGATAATAGCGTGTGTGCAGCCTTGTAGCGGTACTCTCGCTAAGAATTGCTGCTGAAAGTTGTCTTTCTCAAAGACCTCAAAAAACTGTTGTTTACCTCCGTCGTAAACCGCTACTTTTATAAGGGTATTCCCCTCGTCAATTACTAAATTCAAAATTTTCTATGATTGTTTTAAGGATTCTAACAATTCTTTACCTACATATTAGCTGCTTTTTACATTCTGTTTAGTGAATATAGCAGCGGACAGCTACCTAACGTGTAATTTGAGTTAAAATTTGTTTTTGGTGTTCTATCTCCTCAGCAAGTTCTTCTTCAGTAGGTAAATAAGGCATATATTTAGTAGCAAAAAGATGTTTATTTTCGGCTAAAACAGAATATTTTGCTATAGTTTGGTCTGTTTGGGTACAAAGTAAGATACCAATAGTAGGGTTATCAGTTTCTGATTTTTCTAAATCGTCAAACATTCTAACATACATATCCAATTGCCCTATATCTTGGTGGGTGATTTTGTCTGTTTTGAGCTCAATAATTACAAAGCACTTTAATATGTAGTTATAAAATACAAGGTCTATATAAAAATCTTGGGTTTCAGTGCGAATATGTTTTTGCCTTGCTACAAAAGCGAAGCCTTTACCTAACTCTAATAAAAATTGCTGTAAATTATTGATAAGGTTTTTCTCTAAATCATTTTCATTGTAAGCATAGTGGGTAGGAATGTTTAAGAACTCTAATACAGCAGGATTTTTGATAAACTCATAGGGGTCTTGCTGAGATTCTGCTGTTTTTTGTTGCATTTCTTCTACAACAATATCTTTCCTTTGCGAAGCCAACAAACGCTGATAATAAAGCGTATTGATATTGCGTTCTAAGGTGCGAACTGACCAATGTTGTTCTGCAGTCTCCTGTAAATAATAATTTCTTGCTTGAGTGTTTTCAACCCTCATTATCAGTCGGATATGAGACCACGACAATTTGGCACACACGTGTGCCAAATCTTTTTGCTCAGGGAATAAGAGATAAAATTTTCGATAATCTCTTAAAGTACGTTCACTAAATCCTTTGCCTAATTCTTTTGAGAGTTGAGCTATAATCTGCTCTCCATAGTTAGCACGCACATTGCCCTGTTGTTCTTCTTTTACAATACGTTCACCTATAAGCCAAAAACCTTCAATCATAGCAAAGGCGGTTGCTTGATAAGCCTTTTGTCGTGCTTCAAGTAGTATTTGCTTAATGTCCGTAATGCATTTTTGGAGTGTTTCCATATATTATTTTTATTAATCATCAACCCTCATAGCGCCGGCTCTTTCTTGGCCGTCGAGGGTTACGAATACACAGGTGAAGTGCCACTTTACTAATCGTACTTCGGGGGTGCTAAAGCTACCAATAGGTAGTTTTAACAATACGCGATTCCAGCCTTTGTTGAGCGTTACTCTCAGCGGCGGTCGTACCTCGAAGTTCTCATTCGTCAGCGGTACCTCATTAGAGGGGGTGCTGTGTTGCGATTGCCATATAGGCGGTGCAATTTCTGTGCCATTAAGCCAAATTTTACTCTGTTTATAGTCCCAGTGACCTATGCGTGGGGGTATGTCTTTCTCTGAACGACTGTAATTCTGAAAACTTACCCAGAGGCCAACACTCTGTTTCTTAGGACTATACACGCGCGTATAAGCATAAGCGGTACTATTGGGTTTGGGATGAGGGTAGAACCCTGGTACGAGGTCGCCCCAAGTGTGCCGCAGGTAGATACTCGCCCCATAGGCTTTGCGAGTAGGGGCATTAGCCCAATCGAAATCCTTGCTTAGGTCGCCTCCATTATCGAAAGGTTCGGTGATTGCCCACTCTATATCGGTTTGTTTTACATAGGCAAAAGGCACGTGTTTGAAGTGGTGCGCTTTATGCCATAGCATACGGGCTTCAAAATCGGCAAACTGCTGAAATATAGGGTCATCGGGCGAAGAAGGCAACATAGTGCCATTGCCATCGAAATAAGCATTGCCCCCGCCACGCCACGCGCGTTCGGCTAAGGCTAAGGCTGCTGGATAGAAGTTGTTTTGAGCGATAATATCGCGTTCACTCGCTATATAGCGGTCATTCCATATAGCAATGATAGCCCCTGCGTGGTCTTCATCACCTTGCTCTACATTTAGTATGCGGCTGTTATACAAGGCGATAAGGTCGGCAAAAGCATCGTAGTGATTTAGGTAATGAAAACGGCAGTCTATAGCAGGGATACCCTTTTGAGCTTTGCCCCGATAACTCCACAGCTGGGTCATATCTATCTCTCCAGCTTGGTACTGCCAACCGGGGTTCCACGAAATTACTTTCTTGCCCTTGTCACGCAAATACTGCACCATTTCGGGTACAAAGCGCGGGTTAGTAAAAGCAACCTCGTCAGTACCTATATGTATATAAGGGACGCTAAAGGTTTCGCACACCTCGTCTAATAGGTTTTTGAGTATGCTGATGCCTACTTCGGTCTGCATAGAGGTGCCAAAAGCTTTCTCGAACGCACGGCTGTGCCCTGGCATATCGATTTCGGGTATGAGTAGTACGTGGCGTTGGCGGCAGAACTCGACTAACTCTTTGGCTTCGGCTAAGGTGTAGTACTGGGCAGGCATACGCTCGTAGTTTTCGGCAGCATTCAGCTGTGGATATCGCAGACTCTGCAGTCGCCAACCTTCATTTTCGGTCAGATGCCAATGAAATACATTTATCTTATACTGTGCCAGTAGTGCTATTTCGGTTTTGAGCTCTTGTATGCTCAGGTAGCTACGCCCAGCATCTTGCATAAAGCCACGCACCCTAAAGGCAGGATAATCGGTGATAGTACAACCTTCGATATAGCGCTTTTTGCCTTTTTGTACCACCAACTGCTGTAGGGTTTGGTGCGCCCTATAAACCCCTAAAGCAGTAATAGCAGTGATACGCACCTTATCGCGCGTCACCTCTAATATATAGGCTTCGTCTTTATTGAGGGGTATTTGGGGCAAATCGGGGACTAATTGTACCGTAGCAATATCGGTCAGTAAAGTAGAGGCACTAAGCGGGTATTGCTGTCCGTTAGGGGTTACTATTTGCGGTATAGGAAGCAGTTGCCTCAGACCTGCCAAGGCAACTGCTGGGAATAATAAATATACGTAGAATAGTTTTTTTATCATTTTGGTTTTAATCTGTTAGGAATGTATTGGTAAGATATTCATAATCTTACGCTAAAATTTTCAGCAAATGTAGGGAAAATAAATGAAATGGGCAAAAAAATATTAACATTTCTTTTTGATTTACCTATCATTCTCCCCAGCCTTCCCAGCCCTCTCTGCCTTCCCATCTACAAACAATGAGCGAACAATGAGCGAAGGATAAGCGAAGGATAAGACATTTGTCAGCTAAATTAGCAAATTAGCAAATTATTACTATCTTTGCAGCGTAATTTTAGAATTCATAATTTACAATTCATAATTTAAAATAGTGCTCGAACAGGTAAATTTAACATACGAAAAAGTAGTCTTAATTGGTATTATTAACCAACTACAGACGGAAGAAAAATCAAAAGAATACCTCGATGAACTCGAATTTCTGACTTATACCGCTGGTGGCGAGGTACTGAAACGCTTTACCCAAAAGTTAGACGTACCCAACCCGAAAACCTTTATTGGTACCGGTAAAATGGAAGAAGTACAGCAGTACGTAGAGGAAAACGAGGTGGGTACGGTTATCTTTGACGATGAGCTTACGCCCGCCCAACAGAAGAATATAGAACGCATACTCAAAGCAAAAATATTAGACCGCACGGGACTTATCTTAGACATCTTTGCCCAGCGCGCGCAGACCAGCTACTCGCGTACGCAGGTAGAGCTTGCCCAGTACGAATACTTATTGCCACGCCTTACAGGTCTGTGGACGCACCTCGAGCGCCAGCGCGGGGGGATAGGTATGCGTGGCCCTGGTGAGACCGAAATAGAAACTGACCGCCGTATTGTGCGCGACCGCATCGCCCTACTGAAAAAGAAACTCTCGGCTATCGATAAGCAGATGGCTACCCAGCGCAGCAATCGCGGGGCATTGGTACGCGTAGCCCTCATAGGCTATACCAACGTGGGCAAATCGACCCTGATGAATGTGATAAGCAAAAGTGAGGTGTTTGCCGAAAATAAGCTCTTCGCTACCCTCGATACTACCGTGCGCAAGGTGGTGATAGAAAACCTGCCTTTTTTGCTATCGGATACCGTAGGTTTTATACGCAAACTGCCTACCCAGCTGATAGAATCGTTTAAGAGTACTTTAGACGAGGTGCGCGAGGCAGACCTATTGCTGCACGTGGTGGATATTTCGCACCCTAATTTTGAAGAGCATATACAGTCGGTAAACCAGATATTGGCAGAGATACACAGCGCTGATAAGCCTACCATTATGGTTTTTAACAAAATAGACGCTTATACCCACGAGGTGATAGCCGAAGATGACCTTGCTACCGAACGCACTACTAAGCACTTCACCCTTGAAGAATGGAAACAAACGTGGATGCAGAAAGTAGGTAAAGATGTGCTGTTTATTTCAGCCCTTAACAAAGAGAATCTGGAAGAGTTTCGCAAGGTAGTGTATGAGAAGGTGAAGGAGATACACATCACTCGCTTCCCTTATAATAACTTTTTGTATTAGTAATGGTAAAAATAGGAAATATAGATTTGGGAGAGTTCCCTTTGTTGCTTGCCCCTATGGAGGATGTGAGCGACCCACCTTTTCGCCGCCTGTGCAAGTTGCACGGAGCTGATATGCTCTACAGCGAGTTTATTTCGTCTGAAGGGCTTATTCGCGATGCGATAAAAAGCCGGCAAAAGTTGGATATTTTTGATTACGAGCGTCCGGTAGGTATACAGATATTTGGAGGTGATGAAGAGGCTATGGCACTTTCGGCAAAAATAGTAGCTACGGTTCGTCCGGATTTGGTGGATATTAACTTCGGCTGTCCGGTGAAGAAGGTGGTGAGCAAAGGAGCGGGAGCAGGGGTGCTAAAAGATATTGACCTAATGGTACGCCTTACTAAAGCAGTAGTGAGCAGTACTGACCTGCCGGTAACCGTAAAAACGCGTTTGGGCTGGGACGAGAGCAGCATCAACATAGAAGAAGTGGCTGAGCGCCTACAAGATGTGGGCATTAGTGCCCTTACCATTCACGCTCGCACTCGCAGTCAGATGTACAAAGGGCATTCGGACTGGAGTTATATAGCCAAAGTGAAGAATAACCCCCGCATACACATTCCTATTTTTGGCAATGGCGATATTGATAATCCGGAGAAAGCCCTCGAATACCGCAATAAATACGGGGTAGATGGTATAATGATAGGACGCGCGGCTATTGGCTATCCGTGGATATTTAGAGAGATAAAGCATTATTTTGCTACCGGTGAACTTCTGGCGCCCCCTACCATAGCCGATAGGGTAGCAGCGGCTCGCAATCACCTAATATGGTCGGTAGAGTGGAAAGGAGAACGGCAAGGGGTATTGGAGATGCGTAGGCATTATGCGAACTACTTTAAAGGCTTACCAAACTTTAAAGAACACCGCCAGCGCCTCGTAACCTTAGATAGCGCTGCTGAAATAGTAACAGCCCTTGAAGAGATAGTGGCAAAATACTAAAAAATAAAAGCCTTTAATATAACTCAAATTCCTACGTTTCCCAAAGTCAATTAGTATGTAGCTAAATAGACACCTTAATTAATAATAATAAATAATAAAAAATATGAAATATTGTGTAGTATTCTTGTTGTTCTTTCAGATGAGTTGGGCTCAAAAACTCATTACTGAAGATGATATTATAGAGAAAAAGTATGGCTTGGAAAGTGTCTTTTCTCTTAGGGCAGATGGTTCGCCCCTAAATGGTAGCTATAAAATAGCCCAAGGTATGGGGGAATATTACGAGGCTACTTTTGCCGATGGGAAGCTTAACGGTGTGGCTAAATACTACGACCGCAAGGGCTCTATCAATATGGAAGTAACTTTTAAAAACGGTAAAGTGGCTGGTCTTACCAGAGAATATTACCCTAATGGCAATGTGAAAAAAGAGGGGATTATAGAAGACGGTATACAGAACGGATTTTATAAAGAATATGCACCTTATGGGGCTATTAGGTATGAAATGAACTATAAAAATGGTGAGTTAGAGGGTAAATTTATAGAATATTCGTCAGGTAAACCTTCAAAAGAGGGGACTTATAAGAATGGAAAGTTAGACGGCGAGTGGAAAGAGTATGATGATGACGGCAAAGTAGTGGTTATAGAGCACTATAAGTTGGGCAAAAAGGAAGGGAAGCACTGGCGCAGCTCGCTTTGGGATAGACGCAGTGGTATAAAAATGATCTCTACGGAGTATTATAAAAACGATGCTCCTGCTGGCAAATGGGAAAAGAAATTAGACACAGGCAGGCTGATAGAAACTCGCGACTATAAAGACGATGGGACTTCGGTGAGAAATAGTTATCACGACAACGGCAAACTCTATGAAACCAAGCACTACAAAGGCGATAAATATCACGGTGACTTTAAACGCTATGACGATTTGGGTATCCTTACCAAAGAGGGTAGTTATGAAAATGACTACATAAACTACGAAAAAGAGTATTACCCCAATGGGCAACTGAAGTTTGAAAAACATTTCAGCAATCGTGAGCCTGACGGTAAGTATTTGGCATACAATGAGAGAGGTAAACTTCTCACTTCTGGTGAATACGACAAAGGCTATGAAAAAGGTTTGTGGAAGTACTATTCGCTTAAAGGGGTACTTGAGAAAGAAGTCAATTTTAAAGAAGGTAGAAAAGAAGGGGCTTATAAAGAATATTACCCTTCAGGAGAGGTGTCAGTAGCAGGGCAATACGCTAATAATCAGAAAGAAGGCCTATGGAAATACTATACTGAGGCAGGGCAACTCAGCAAAGAAGTAGAGTATAAGGCAGGCAATCAGCAGAGCGTAACTAAATACGAGCTGAAAGAGAATTAGCAGATTGGCAAATTTGCCCATTGTCAATTATTTTGTACCTTTGCGCCCAATTATGAATCAGAGCAAACGAGATATAAGAGCTTTCACTAAAGAGGAGCTAAGGCGTATTTTTGAAGAAAATGGCGACCAAGCCTTTCGTGGTAACCAAGTGTACGAATGGCTATGGCAGAAAGGGGTGCATTCGTTTGAGGCGATGACCAATCTGCCCAAAGCTACCCGCGAGATGCTTGATAAGCACTTCGTTATCAACCACATCAAAGTAGATGTGATGCAACGCAGCGACGATGGTACTATCAAAAATGCGGTACGCCTACACGATGGGTTGTTGGTAGAGTCGGTATTGATACCTACCGATACCCGTACTACCGCCTGTGTATCGAGTCAGGTGGGGTGTAGCCTTAACTGTTCGTTTTGTGCTACCGCAAGGCTAAAGCGTATGCGCAACCTGCTACCCGATGAGATATTCGACCAAGTGCGGGTGATAGATGAGCAGAGCAAGGCTTTCTTTGGCAGACCGCTCTCTAACATTGTATTTATGGGTATGGGCGAGCCGCTGATGAACTATAACAATGTGCTAAAAGCCATTGATAAAATCACTTCAGCTGAAGGACTGGGAATGTCGCCTAAGCGCATCACCCTCTCCACTTCAGGGGTGCCTAAACTCATAAAAAAGATGGCAGATGATGAGGTGAAATTTAAGCTGGCAGTATCGCTGCACTCAGCAATAGATAGCGTGCGCACTAGCATTATGCCTTTTAATGAACAATTTCCACTATCGGAACTGCGCGAGGCTTTGCAGTATTGGTATCAAAAGACTAAAAATCGCATTACTTACGAGTATGTGGTGTGGAAAGGGATTAACGACCAGCGCAAAGATGTGGAAGCCCTTATAAAATTCTGCAAGTTTGCGCCCTCTAAAGTGAATTTGATAGAGTATAACCCTATAGATGATGGGCAGTTTCAGCAGGCTGACAGTCGCGCGCTTACCCTCTACCAAACGATGCTTGAAGAGGCAGGCATAACGGTGACCGTACGCCACTCGCGCGGCAAAGATATAGACGCTGCCTGTGGGCAATTGGCGAATAAAACGACTAAAAACTAACGACTAAATAATGGATATATTTCTGATAAAGGCGGCTCAGCTGATTCTGAGTCTTTCAATTTTGGTTGTCTTACACGAGTTAGGACACTTTATTCCGGCAAAACTATTCAAAACAAGAGTAGAAAAATTCTTTTTATTCTTCGATATGAAGTTTGCCCTTTTTAAGAAGAAAATAGGCGAGACCGTATATGGTATAGGCTGGCTACCCCTTGGTGGCTATGTGAAAATAGCGGGAATGATAGACGAGAGTATGGATAAAGAGCAAATGGCTCAGCCTGCTCAGCCGTGGGAGTTCCGCTCGAAACCCGCTTGGCAACGCCTTATCATAATGATAGGGGGGGTAACGGTAAACTTACTCTTAGGCTTTTTTATCTACTCGATGATACTTTTCGTGTGGGGGCAAGACCAGCTAAAGCCAGAAGGCATCAAAGAAGGGTTTGCGGTATCGCGCACTATGCGTGAGTACGGTTTTCAGAACGGCGATGTAGTGACCGAAATAAACGGCAAACCTTTGGAGAATGTCAGCGACATCAGCAAGTATATCTTGCTTCGCGATGTTAGTCAGCTGACCGTAAAAGGCAGCGATGGCGCTATACGTCACCTTTCGCTACCTGACTCAATAGGCAAGATGCTTTTCTTGCGCGGCGAGACTTCGCCTTTCACCCTGAAAATAGCTCCTGTTATCGACTCAGTGCTACCTAATATGCCTGCTGCCCAAGCAGGAATGCAGAAAGGCGATAAGATAAAGAGCGTAAATGGCGAGCCTATCTATTACTATTCTGACCTTATCCCAGCTATGAACTTAGTGCCGCAGGGGAGTCCGCTGCTGATAGACATAGAGCGCAACGGCACTGACCTACAGCTGAAGGTAATGCCTACCGAAGGGCGCAAAATAGGAGTAATGGCTGCCCAAGTAGATAGTAAAATACAAATCACCCATAAAGATTACGGCTTAGGCGAGGCGTTTGCCCACGGTATAGGCTATGGCTACAATGTACTGCGCGACTATGTAGCGCAATTTAAGTTCGTATTCACCAAAAAAGGTGCGAGCGAGGTAGGAGGTTTTGGCAGTATAGGCAAGCTCTTCCCCGAAAAGTGGAATTGGTTAGCTTTCTGGCATATCACCGCTTTCTTATCGATAGCTTTAGCTTTTATGAATATATTGCCTATCCCAGCCCTCGATGGGGGACACGTAGTATTTCTACTATACGAGATGGTAACCGGCAAAGCCCCCAGTCAGAAAGTACTCGAATACGCCCAAATGGTAGGCTTTGTACTATTAGTATCGCTATTGCTTTACGCTAACGGTAGCGACCTGTATAGGGCAATATTTAAATAATTCAGAATTAATAACTCAAAACTCATAATTAAATACAATGGCTGAAGAAATAAAAGAACCACGCGCTAATAATTTTATCGAAAATATCATAGAAGAAGACCTCGCAGCAGGTTTTCCGGCGAATGCTTTGCGCTTTCGCTTTCCGCCAGAACCCAATGGTTACCTACATTTGGGGCACGCGAGCTCTATATGCCTTAACTTTGGGTTAGGCTTGCGCTATAATGCCCCTGTAAACCTCCGCTTTGACGATACGAACCCTAGCAAAGAGGAACAGGAGTATGTAGATGCTATCCGTCGCGATGTGCAGTGGCTTGGCTTTCAGTGGGATAAGGAATGCTATGCCTCTGACTACTTTCAAGAGCTATATGAGTGGGCAGTAATGCTCATCAAACAAGGTAAGGCCTACGTAGATAAACAAACCTCTGAAGAGATAGCAGCCCAAAAAGGTACTCCTACGGTAGCAGGTACCGATAGTCCGTATAGAAATACTTCGCCTGAAGAAAACCTTGCTCTTTTTGAGCGTATGAAGAATGGGGAGTTTGCTAACGGTACTTATGTGCTTCGTGCTAAAATAGATATGGCATCGCCTAATATGCTGATGCGCGACCCTATCATCTATCGTATAATGAACGCTTCGCACCACCGCACAGGCGATAAATGGCATATTTACCCTATGTACGACTGGGCGCACGGCGAAAGCGACTACTTAGAACAAATATCGCATTCGCTCTGTACGCTTGAGTTTTTGCCTCATAGAGAGCTGTATGATTGGTTCTTAGATCAAGTGTACGATAGTACTCGCACTCGCCCTAAACAACGCGAGTTTGCACGTAGGAATTTGAGTCACACCATTGTTAGCAAGCGCAAGCTGTTGCAATTGGTAACTGAAAACTATGTAGCAGGCTGGGACGACCCGCGTATGCCTACTATTTCGGGCTTGCGCAGGCGTGGTTATACCCCTGAGTCTATACGCAAGTTTGCTGACACTATCGGTATTGCTAAGCGCGAAAACCTGATAGATGTATCGCTTTTGGAGTTTTGCGTACGCGAAGACCTCAACAAGAAAGCGAATCGCGTGATGGCAGTACTCGACCCCGTGAAGGTGGTGATTACTAACTACCCAGAAGGGCAAGAAGAATGGTTAGAGGCTGAAAACAACCCTGAAGTAACCCCTATGACTTATCGCAAAGTGCCTTTTGGCCGAGAGCTATACATAGAGCGCGATGACTTCAGAGAAGAAGCTGATAAAAAGTACTTTAGGCTGAAGTTAGGAGGTGAAGTGCGCCTGAAGAACGCCTACATTATCAAGGCTGAAAGCGTAGTGAAAGACGCAGAGGGCAACATTACCGAGATACATTGTACTTACGACCCTGACAGCCGCAGTGGTAGTGGTACTGAAGCAAGTATGCGCAAGGTGAAAGGCACCCTACACTGGGTATCGATAGCCCACGCAGTAGCTGCTGAAGCACGCCTATACGACCGCCTTTTCACGGTACCGGAACCAGACAGACAAGAAGATAGTTTTCTGAATTATATAAACCCTGAGTCGCTAAAAGTAGTAACCGCCTATGTAGAGCCGAGCTTAACTACCGCTAAGGCAGGTGAAACACTTCAGTTTCAGCGTCTTGGCTACTTCTGCGTAGATCCTGATAGTACCGCTGAAAAGCTAGTGTTTAACAAAACAGTAGGGCTAAAAGACACTTGGGAGAAGATAAAGAGCGAATAATAAAACAAAATACTTAAGAATGAGCAGACAAGAAATTATTGAAATTACTACCCGTATATTTGTAGAAGAATTTGAAGTAGAAAGCACTGCTATTAGTCCGGAAGCTAATTTTCGCGAAGGTTTGGGCTTAGACAGTCTTGACTACGTAGATTTGGTGGTGATTATCGAACAAGAATTTGGGGTCAAGCTTGTAGAAGCAGACTTTAAAGAAATCGTTACTTTTGAGGATTTCTACACTACTTTAGCCAATAAAGTTAATGCACAATAACCCTAATAAATGGCAAGGAAAATCAAAAGGTACGGTACTAGGCTACCGTATCTTTGTTTTCTTGATGAAACACTTGGGCATTTATGCTGCTTATTCGTTGCTTGTTTTCGTCGCCTTGTATTACTTCCTCACCGAGTGGCAGTCTAACCGCTTTATGTACTATTATTTTAGGCATCGGTTGGGGTATAGTGCCCCTAAAGCCTTTTGCTCTCTTTACCTCAGTTACTTTACTTTTGGACAAACTATCATCGATAAAATAGCTATTTTAGCAGGCCTTGAGGAGAAGTATACTTACACTTTTGACGGGGTTGAGCACCTAAAAGAACTCTTAGCTAATCGGCAGAGCGCGATACTCATTTCGGCACATATTGGCAATTTTGAAATAGCAGAGCCTTTCTTTAGGAAAATAGACCTAGAATTGCAAATCAGTACTGTTATTGCCGATATGGAGCGCTCGGTGATTAAGGATTATATACAAAGTATTTCGCAGAAGAAACCTTCGCATCAGTATATAGTGATAGCAGAAGATATGTCGCATATTTTTAAAATTAATGAGGCACTGGCGACTAATAAAATAGTATGCTTTACTGGAGACCGTTATTTGCAAGGCACACGTGCGCTTAAAGCCTCTTTTTTAGGAGCCGAAGCCTCTTTTCCGGCAGGTCCTTTTCTGATTGCCGCTAAGAAGAAAGTACCAGTGGTTTTCGTATATGTGATGAAAGAAAAGCATTTGCACTACCACCTTTACGCTCGTATAGCCCACCCTGCAACCCCTGATGCTGCAGGATTGCTTTCGGCATACACTCACAATATGGAGCAAATGCTACAACGATACCCTTTGCAGTGGTTTAATTATTTTGATTTCTGGGATTTTTTAGAGAAATAAGAAAGATGATGACACCCCCTATTACCGATTTACCGTCTGTTATAAGCCTTATTCCGCAGCGTCCGCCAATGGTAATGGTAGATGCTTTGCTAAGCTATACCGCTACTACTGGAGCCGTAGGGCTTACTATTGCGGCTGATAATCTTTTTGTGCAAAACGGACAGCTACAAGAGGCAGGGGTGGTAGAACATATAGCACAAAGCATTGCCCTGCACAAAGGGTATTATTACTATCTGCAGCATCAACCTGCCCCTATGGGCTATATAGGGTCTATCAAGCGTATGAATATATACGCTCTACCCGAAGTAGGGGCTACCCTCACTACCGAGCTGAGTATTATTCAGGAGTTTATGGGGGTTACCCTCGTAAAGGTACGGACTACCTCTGGCGGAGAGCTCGTCGCTGAGGGCGAAATGAAGACCGTAATCGCAGAGAGTATTGATAATTGATAAAAGAATATCGTGGAGAAGCATAATGTCTGTATTATAATCCCTAGCTATAACAATGCTAAAACCCTTAGGCGAGTGCTTGAGGGTGTATTGCGTTATCCCTACGGGGTGTTGGTGGTAAATGACGGTTCTACCGATGATACAGCCGCATTTTTAACTCAGTACCCCTCCGTAACCACTATTACACACCCTAAAAATCAGGGTAAGGGCAAAGCCCTGCAAACAGGTTTTGAGCAAGCACGCGCTATGGGGTATGACTATGCCCTGACATTAGACTCTGATGGGCAACACTATCCTGAGGATATTCCTGTATTTATAGAGGCTCTGGCTGCTGAAGAGGCACCTGTACTATTAGTAGGCAACAGAGATATGCAGCAAGAGGCAGTGCCTAAAAAGAGCAGCTTTGGGCATCGCTTTTCTAACTTCTGGTTTCGATTAGAAACAGGGGTAGCCTTACCCGATACGCAGTCGGGGTACCGCCTGTATCCACTACATTTTATTCCAAAGAAATACTACACTCGAAAATTTGAATTTGAGATAGAAATATTAGTGCGCAGTAGCTGGCGTGGTATAGCCGTTAAGCCAGTGCCTATTAGGGTGCTTTACGACCCTGCAGAGAGAGTCTCGCACTTCCGACCCTTTCGCGATTTTACCCGCATCAGTATCCTCAATAGCGTGTTGGTAGTACTCACCTTTTTGTACATCAAGCCTCGCAACTTCTTCCGCGAGGCACGCCAAAAAAGTTTTAAACAGTTTGTAAAAGAAAATATATTAGAAAGCGATAGCAGCAAAGAAGTGAAAGCCTGTTCGGTAGCCTTAGGGGTCTTCTTTGGTATTGCTCCTTTTTGGGGCTTGCAAACCGTGCTTACCATCGCTTTAGCAGTCTTCTTCCGATTGAACAAAACACTCGCTTTTATCTGTTCTAACGTTAGCATCCCCCCTATGATACCAATATTGATACTCGCCTCGCTAAAAATTGGGGCTTTTATAACAGGCGGACAGGTATTGCCTGAAGGAGAGATAAATATGGACTACGTAAAGAGCCATTTGCTGCAGTATTTGGTAGGAAGTATGGTGCTGGCTATTACCGCTGCGGTAGTATTAGGGGGGGCAACTTATCTGCTACTGAAAAAACGGCAAAAATAATTCTAAATAGAGGATTGTGAATTGTTAATTATTTTTTATCTTTGCGCGCAAAATCATTCTAAATAAAAAGATATATTTATGGAAGCGTGTACTATTGCGCAACTCAAAAAAGGAGAGAGGGGCATTATCAGCAGTTTTGATGTAGATAAAATCCCGCTCAAACTTATCGAATTAGGTTGTTTTGTAGGCAGTGAAGTAGAGGTGCTGCAGAAAGCGACCCTTGGCGACCCTATCTACATACGTATGAATGAGGCATATATCTCTATTAGAAAAGATATGGCGGCACTGATACAACTAACTACTAATAATAAGTAACATTGGCAAAATCTTCAATAAAAGTAGCTCTTATAGGTAACCCCAATACGGGGAAGACCTCGCTGTTCAACGCACTGACAGGGCTTAATCAGAAAGTAGGTAACTACCCAGGGATAACGGTAGAAAAGAAAATCGGACAATCGCGCTTATGTGAAGATTGCAAAGCACATATTATCGACCTACCAGGTACTTATAGCCTAAATGCCAGCTCTGAAGACGAGCGCGTGGCGGTGAATATACTGCTCGACCGCAAAGGGGAGTACTTCCCTGATGTGGTGGTGGTGGTCTGCGATGTGAATAACCTAAAGCAGAATTTACTTATCTTCACCCAAATAAAAGACTTGCAGCTGCCTACTCTGTTGGTTATCAATATGGCTGACCAGATGCAGCGCAAGGGTATTAGCATAGATATTGAGGCTTTAGAGCAATCGCTCAATACTAAAGTAGTACTTACCAGCACCCGCACAGGCGAGGGGATAGAGGCTCTTAAGAAAGCTATCAAAGCCTATGAACAGCTGCCTATAGCGCCCTGTGTAGCAGTAGACCGACTTGATAAGGCGTATTTTGACCATTTATCTTCTCTTTTTCCTAATGAAAATACCTACAAGCTATGGCTTATCATTTCGCATAATACTTATATCATCGAGAATTATAAAGAAAATGACCTTACAGAGGTAAAAAACACCAAAACAGAGAGCGAAATACGCCGAATGAAGCAAAAAGAGACGATTATTCGTTATCAATGCATCAATGAAACGCTTAAGAAATGCTATGAGGTAGACCAGCACAAGGCACAAACACTGCGGGCTCGTCTCGACCGACTGCTCATTCACCCTGTGTTGGGCTATGTTATCTTTGCCCTTATCCTCTTAGTTATTTTTCAAGCGGTATTCACTTGGTCGAGTTACCCTATGGATGCCATAGAAGCAGGATTTGACCATCTTATCAGTTTCTGCGAACGCGTATTGCCTGAAGGGGCACTCACTGACCTGCTCACCAAAGGGATACTGAGCGGTATTTCGGGTATCGTAGTGTTTGTGCCGCAAATTGCTATTCTTTTCACTTTCATTTCGCTCTTAGAAGAGAGTGGCTATATGAGTAGGGTGGTATTTCTGATGGACAATATTATGCGCCGTTTTGGCCTGAATGGCAAGAGCGTAGTGCCACTGATTTCGGGAGCTGCCTGTGCGATACCAGCGGTGATGATAGCCCGCAATATAGAGAATTGGAAAGAGCGACTCATCACTATACTCGTTACCCCTTTTATCACCTGTTCGGCGCGATTGCCGGTGTATCTTATCATCATCAATTTGGTAATTCCAGAAGGTGATTTTATGTGGATAAGCTATAAGGCGTGGACATTTTTTGCGATGTATTTCTTAGGCTTTGCAATGGCACTGCTGTCAGCTTTTATTTTCGATAAAGTCCTAAAAGTATCAAAGTACAAGAGTTTCTTTATAGCCGAAATGCCTGATTATAAAGTGCCTATGTGGCGCAACGTTGGTATTACGGTCTATGAGAAAACCAAAGGCTTTGTGATGGGGGCGGGTAAGTATATCTTGGCAATCTCTATTCTCTTGTGGTTCTTAGGTTCGCACGGAGTGGGTGAGCACTACCGCAACATCGAAGCTACTGCCGATACATTAGCCCAAGAACAACAATGGGATGACGACCAAAAGACACACTATATAGAGTCAGAAAAGTTAGAATATTCCTTTTTGGGGTATATCGGCAAGGGTATAGAGCCTGTATTTCGTCCGTTGGGTTATGATTGGAAAATAAGCATAGGGGTAGTAGCCTCATTTGCAGCACGCGAGGTATTTATCAGCACGCTATCATCAGTATACAGTTTAGGAGGCGATTTAGACACTGAAGAAGCAGAAGGCGAACGCACTATTTTAGCCAAGATGCGCAGCGAATTGCGCCCCGATGGCACACCCGTCTACACGCTCGGCACAGGTATATCGCTTTTGTTGTACTATGCCTTTGCGATGCAGTGCCTTAGCACCGTAGCTATCGTTCGCAAAGAGACTAACAGCTGGAAATGGACAAGCATACAATGGCTTTTTATGACCGGAATAGCCTACATTAGTGCGATGTTAGCCTATTTGTTAATCAGATAATTTGTCTCTTATGAAAAAACTTGGATTAGTATTTTCAGGAGGGGGCGTACGAGCTTTAGCACACGCGGGACTTCTGAAGGCGTTAGACGAAAACGGTATACAGCCATCTATTATTTCGGGCACTAGCGGTGGAGCACTCGTTGGGGGGCTGTACGCTTGTGGGGTAGCTCCAGAACAGATGCTCGATTTCTTCAAGAAGACGCCCGTCTTTAAGTGGTCGATGCTCACCTTTAAGAAAATAGGCTTAGTAGATAGCGGCAAATACACGAAGTTCTTTCAGAAGTATTTCAAATACCCGACTTTTGAAGACCTACGCATTCCCTTGTCAGTAGCGGCGACCAACCTGCTGACCGGTAAAGTAAAATACTTTAGCGAGGGCGAACTAATACAGCCACTGATAGCTTCTTCGGCATTACCTCCCTACTTCTCGCCTGTAAAGATAGGTGATGGACTTTATTCCGACGGAGGTCTGTTAGATAATTTGCCTATAGAACCCGTCAGAAAACACTGCGAGGTCATTATAGGTAGTTTTATAAACCCGCTTGAGGTGATAACCGAAAACGAATTGACCAGTTCGCTTCACTTTATGCAACGCATTTACAGCATAGCGATGGACGGCAATTACAGTCGTAAGTTTAAGAAATGCGACCACATATTCTTTCACAACCTGAGCAATATAGGGGTGCTCGATACCAAAATGCTTGAGCGCGCCTACCAGTACGGATACGAACAAACAAATAAACAAATAGAGCTAATTAAGTCCTTAGTTGTTACTGATTAGCCAATTGATAAATTAGCAAATTAACACGTTAAAATTATGAGTGAAATTTCACAAATCTTATTTTTGGTATCCGATAGCTTGCTGATACCCGACATTATTGTACTATTGGTGCTCTTCGTACGAGCGCTGCTATTAGTAGGCAGTTTTTACAACCGCTTTATCACTAAGTACAAAAACGATAGACTCCTCAACGAGGCTATCAGAACCCTCACCCCCGATACGGTAGCGCAGTTCAAAGACTTGTTGCCCGAACGCGACAATGCCTTGTACATACAATACCTGCGCGACTTTGTGCATCACACCCCTGATGAGGCGTATTATAATTATATGATTTCTAACTTCGAAAACGAAGCCGAGAAAGATATAGCTACCTCTAAGCTATTGGCTAAGGTAGGGCCTGTATTAGGGCTTATTGGTACCCTTATCGCTATGAGTCCGGCGCTTACAGGCTTATCTACTGGCGATATATCAAAGATGGCTAGCAATATGCAAGTAGTCTTTGCTACCACAGTAGTAGGGTTGGTAATCAGCTTAGTAGGGCTCGTAACCCTACAGTTTAAACAACGTTGGTACAGCAAAGAAATCAACCAATTAGACTATGTAAGTAGTGTATTAACCAAAAATCTAAGACAATGAAAACAAACCGCCGCCAATCACACCTAAAAGAGGATGATGCCGATCCACTAAGCGTAGTGGTAAACCTATTCGATGTAGCGATGGTATTTGCTGTAGCGCTAATGGTTTCGATGGTGATGAACCTCAATATGCAAGATTTCTTTTCGGGCGAAGACTTCACGATAGTAAAGAAAAAAGGAGATGATATGGAGATACTTAGGCGCGAAGGACAGAAAATCACCAAATACAAAACGGTACAAGGGGCTACCCCCGATGCCTCATCGCCTCAGAAAAAAGGAAAACGCTTGGGTGTAATGTACGAGACCGAAAGTGGTGAAACAATATTAGTACCCAGCGAATAACGAATAAAAACAACAAATTACTGAATTAGCAAATTAGTAAATCAGAGATTTTCTCAATTTACTAATTTGCTATTTTTTTTTAGAAAAAATATCTCCTATAGCTTCCCTTTACAAAGAATATACCTACCCTTTAGGATGAGCGAAGGATAGGCGAAAGCTCACCGAAAAATAAACATCTAATTATCCTCCCAAAACCAGAAAAATATACTATCTCCATCGCACACCTCTCAGCCTTCCCAATCCTCCCATCAACCAAATTAGCAAATTAGCAAATTATTTTGTACCTTTGCCCCGAAAATATAAAATATCAATCGTATGAAAAAAATTTTATTCAGTATTTTAGCTATCGCAGCTCTTATAGGTTGTGGTAAAGACGACAACAATACCGATGTGCCAGCGTATTCAGCTGAGGAAGCCAAGACAGAAGTAAAAGCTACAATGGACAACTTTTACGACTGCCTCAAGAAAGCTAACGATGGTGGTTTTGCTAACTTTCTTTATAACACTATTACCAAAGCACCGGGGCAAAACCAAGCTTGGTTTGGTAAATTAGCAGACCAGTTTGAACACCAACATCAGGGGCTATTTACAGCATTAGATGATAGTAAAAGATTTGATCTCAACAGCTTTAAAGGTACTTATACTTGGAGCAATGTAACTAATAGTTGGACAAAAGAAGCTAATACCGCAAAAATAGTTCTTATATTTCCTGCTACAGCTACCAGCACTACTAACAATGCACGTGCCGAGATTGATAGTTATCAAGATGAACTAGTAATAAATCAAGATAATGAGAATGTTTATCTACCCAAAAAAGCGCACCTTTTCATTTCAGTAGATAATACTAAACAGCTTGAGGTAACGCTTCGCAATGTAGAGTACAAAAAGTTAGGTGAAGGTTTTACGCCTACCGCTATTGATTTGGCTATCTTTACCAATCCGTTTACAACTACTATCAAATTAGCTAAGAAAGAGCCAACTATCTATACGCTTAACTTCAATTTTAGTTCGCCACAAGGTTGCGCTACCGGATTAGTGGGTAGTATAAAACTAACTTCAGACAATTTAGATAGCTTTACATCATTTGAAGAAGCAGTAGAATCTATCAATGTAGTAGCTTTCCAAGATAAATTCCAAGTAATAGCAAATGTTGATGTTAAATCAGTACATAAAGCAGGAAAGAAAATAGCCGATTTGGAAGGAGCTGAACTCAATACTTACTTTAAAGCAGAGCTTTACAAAAACAACAGAAAAGTAGCCGATGTGAAAGTAGAAGAAGACAACAGAGGCGATTCAGACCTTTTCTTTATCTTCTCTGATGGCTCTAAACAAAGAGCCGAAAGCTATATAGAAGATTTTGAAGAGAAAGTAGAAAATATATTCAAACGCTTTTTCAAAGACTAAAATATGAAAAAGATAGTATTTATCTTACTTATTATAACTAATGGCATTGCTCTCGCTCAAGAGGGCAATGCTATTTTTACACCTACTGATAGCCTAACCACTGTCCCAAGGCACCAGATAGGTATAGGGCTTTCGCGCTTTGTTAATGCTGCTTTCCCCAGCGACAGCAATACTTTTTTATTAGAATACCGATACCTAAAAAGTCCTATTTGGGCGTATAGAGTAGGGGGGGACTATAGTGCTCATAACCAAACAGACAGCCTTTATGAGGTTGCACTAAAAGTAGGAGTAGACCACCTGTACAAAAACTATCAACGTTGGCACTTTTACTATGGTGTAGATGTATGGGCACGCCATTTGTACTACAAAGACCGTCAGCAATACTTCACTAGTATAGCGGTGAATCCTTTTTTTGGAATACAATACAAATTGAGCAAGAATTTTTCTATAGCTACTGAACCTGGTTTTTTTCTGAAATATAACATACGCCGCGACCGCAGGAGTTTCGACCCTAATGCACAAAGCGATACTTGGGAAAGCCGATTGGCTAAAATAGGAGTGGTGCAAGTCAATTTTCATTTTTGATTTGCTGATTTGGTAATTAGTGAGTACTTTTGCCGCCCATATCTATTGTACTAATGAAAATATATCAAGACCTTTTACGACATATCTTAGCCAATGGCTATTCTAAAGACGACCGTACTGGCACGGGTACTACCAGTGTATTTGGCTACCAAATGCGCTTCGACCTCAATGAGGGCTTTCCTTTAGTTACTACCAAAAAAATACACCTCAAGTCAGTAATTTATGAGTTGCTTTGGTTTTTAAAGGGCGATACTAATATCGGCTATCTCAATGAGCACGGAGTGCGTATCTGGAACGAGTGGGCTGACCCTAATGGCGACTTAGGTCCTGTGTACGGAGCGCAATGGCGCAACTGGAATGGCGAAGCAATCGACCAGCTCAAGGCAGTAGTCGATACCCTAAAGCATAACCCTGAGAGCAGGCGTATTATTGTATCGGCTTGGAATCCTTCTGTGCTACCCGATACTCGCAAGAGTTTTGCAGAGAATGTAGCCAATGGCAAGGCAGCCTTACCTCCTTGCCACGCCTTGTTTCAGTTTTACGTAGCCGATGGCAAACTCTCTTGTCAGCTATATCAGCGCAGTGCCGATGTATTTCTGGGGGTACCTTTCAACATCGCTTCGTATGCATTGCTAACAATGATGCTGGCACAGGTATGCGACCTCCAGTTAGGCGATTTTGTACATACTTTTGGCGATGTACATATCTATAACAACCACCGCGAACAGGTAGCCCTGCAGCTTAGCCGTATACCGCGCCCATTGCCTACTATGCACCTCAATCCTGCTGTAAAAGACCTTTTTGCTTTTGATTATACTGATTTCAGACTCGAGGGCTACGACCCTTACCCTACTATCAAAGCAGCAGTAGCTGTCTGAAGCGTTAAAGTTTAGTTAAATAGAGAATAAAACTTTGCTATATGCTGTTTTTTAGCGTTATTTGTGCTGTCTTAACAAATAAATTATAGCAATGAAAAAAATCAGTACCCTATTGTTAGTGCTATTGGCACTACCTAATGTTTTTGCCCAATTTACAACAGAAAACTTCTCGTCTGGCAAGCTAAACCGCTCGCAGAAAATAGGTATCTACAAACCTGCTAACTACTCTGATAAGCAAAGCTATCCGCTATTGGTAGTACTCGATGCCGAAACGCTCTTAGAGCCTGTTATCACAATGGCTAAGTACTATGAGCAGTACCAAGAGATGCCTAAATGTATCATCGTGGGGGTGTTTGGCACAAAATTAGAAGATGTAGCTATCATCGATGAGGTAGCCCGCCCGATGAATGAGTCCGCCCGTTTCTTTGAGTTTGTCTCTACCGAATTGGTACCTTATATGCAAGGGAAATTCCCTATAGCCGAAATGAAAGGTATTATAGGGGCTGAGGCAGCAGGCTTTCTCATCAACTACTATATGTTGTCAGAAAAGCCGGTGTTTAATATGTACGTAAGCCTCAATCCTGTAACCATACCGCGTATGGGCGAGCAGTTTGCCGAAGCCTTAGCATTAGGATTTAAGAAGCGTATGTTTTACTATATGGCAGTTGCCGATGTAGAAAACAAGCTGAATTATGATACAGCTATTCGTTTTCAGCAAGCGATGCGTTCTACTCCTGCCCACGAATCGGTGCAATACTACTTTTCTGATATGAAGGGGGAGGCTGTCAATCGCGCTAAGTTAGAAGGATTAGCAGAAGCTTTCGATAAGTGCTTCGATGTGTATAAACCTATAGGTGGTAGAGAGTTTAAAACCAAAATGGAGACCCTCAACAGTGGTATTTTTGAGTATTTAGAAAATAAGTATAATACTATTGAAGAGTATTTTGGGGTGAAGAAAAAGCCAACACTCAACGATATAATGGCAGATTACACTGCTATAAAAGGAGCTGCCGATTGGCCTTCGCTCAAGAAACTATCAAAATACGTAGAGGATAATGGCTATGCTAAAACAGCGATGCCGAGCTATTTTATGGCAGAGTATTACGAGAAAACCTCCGATTATAAAAAGGCGCTGAAAACGTACCAAAAGGCGTATACAGAGCAAGATATAGATTTTATCACCGGTGATTTGATAACAGATAAGATAAATCAGCTAAAATCAGGAGGTAAGAAATAAGAAATTGAATTTTGAATTGTGAAGGTTATTAAAACAAAGATTGAAGGGGTAGTGATTATTGAACCCCAAGTGTTTTTTGATGGGAGAGGCTACTTTTTCGAGTCTTTTTCGCAACAGCGATTTAATGAGCAAGTAGCCCCTATTACCTTTGTGCAAGACAACGAATCGAAATCATCGTACGGGGTCTTGCGCGGACTTCACTTTCAGAAACCACCATTCACACAATCTAAATTAGTGCGAGTAGTGAAAGGCAAAGTACTCGATGTAGCAGTAGACTTGCGTCGCAATTCGCCTACCTTTGGGCAGTACGAATCGGTACTACTTACTGAGGAAAACAAAAGGCAGTTTTTTGTACCTCAAGGTTTTGCACACGGCTTTGCAGTGTTGAGCGATGAGGCTATCTTTCAATACAAATGCGATAATTACTATGCCCCTCAGAGTGAAGGGAGTGTGCGTTGGGACGACCCTACTATCAACATCGATTGGCAACTGCCTTTAGCCGATGTGTTGCTTTCAGAGAAAGATAAGAACGCACCTCTGTTAGAAGCACTCGAAGCGATATTCTAATGAATTTTGAACGTATAAAAGAGAAATTAGCTATTCTAGCTGATGCAGCTAAGTATGACGTTTCTTGCTCTAGTAGTGGTAGCAACCGCAAAGGAGCAAAAGGCGATTTAGGCAACACCTCCGCTTTTGGTATTTGTCATTCATTTACCGAAGACGGCAGGTGTATCTCTTTGCTCAAAATCTTGCTTACCAATCACTGTATTTACGACTGTGTGTACTGCGTATCGCGCCGTTCTAACGACATCAAGCGGGCTGCTTTTATTGTAGAAGAGATTGTCGATTTGACGATTAACTTCTACCGAAGAAATTATATAGAAGGACTTTTTCTCAGTTCAGGAGTATTTAAAGACCCTAATACTACTATGGAGCGCTTGGTGCGTGTGGCTAAGAAGCTGCGGTTAGAAGAGCGTTTCAATGGGTATATACACCTAAAGACAATCCCAGGCGCCAGCGATGAACTCATTCGCGAGGCGGGCTTGTATGCCGATAGGCTTTCTATCAACTTAGAAATTCCTACTAAAGAGGGCTTAAAACTTCTCGCTCCAGAGAAAGACCATAAGCAGATGCTCTCTAATGTCGAATTTGTGAAAAATGAGTTGGCTATCAATACTATTGAAAAACAGAAGTACAAACACGCTCCTAAGTTTGCTCCTGCCGGACAGACTACTCAGATGATTATAGGGGCTACGAATGAAACTGACCAAAAAATCATACACGTAGCCGACTATATGTATCAAAAGCTGTCCCTAAAGCGGGTGTATTACTCCGGCTATGTGCCAGTACTCCAAGACAGTAGGTTGCCATCGCTACAATCACAAGTGCCGGTAGTGCGCGAAAACCGCCTCTACCAAGCCGATTGGCTGATGCGCTATTACGGTTTTGCTCCTAATGAAATAGTAGATGACCGTCAGCCTTTCTTAGACCTCGAAATAGACCCTAAACTGGCGTGGGCGTTGCGCAACTCGCACCTATTCCCTATAGATATTAACCAAGCCCCTCGCGAAATGCTACTGCGTATACCGGGCGTAGGGGTGCGCTCAGTACAGAAGATACTAATGGCACGCAAGTTTCAGACCCTTAGTTATTACGACCTGAAGAAAATGGGGGTAACCCTAAGCCGAGCAAAGTATTTCATTACCTGCAGTGGGGCTACTCCTTTGGCAGGTACCATAGATCCTCTCCGATTGCGCGGCTTGCTACTTGGTCAAAGTCATAGCAAACACAAACAGCTTTTTACGGGTCAGTTATCACTTTTCTAATTGCTTTCTCTTTTGAAATACCTAATCTACGACCATACTTTCGAAGGACTGCTCACGGCTATTTTCACCGTCTTTGAGTACCGCTATGAGCAGGTAAAGATTATCAGCGAGCAGCGCTTTACGCCTATTCTTTTTGGAGACGAAGTGCCTATATATACTGATGCCACTAAGGCAAAGCGCGTACTTACTAAGGTAGAAAGTCTCGTTGGCAAAGAGGGGGTGCACACCCTTCTGTACGCCTTTGTCTCAGAAGAAGAGGGTATGGAAAACAATCTCTTAGAGGCGGTGCAGCTTATACTCAAGCACCCTACAGACAATGTGCTGAACAACTTTGCGCATCCTGCTATCCTCAGCATTCGCAAGGCTGCTAAAAGCGTAGGACGCGAAGTACATCGTATGAAAGAATTTGTGCGCTTCGAGCAGGTAGGCGACCTATATTTTGCTAAAATCACTCCTTTTTTTGATGTATTACCCTTGGTAGTGCCTCATTTTCGCAATCGGTTTTCAGACCAGAAATGGGTGCTTTATGACCCCCAACGGCTCTATGGCTTTGCTTACGACCTGCAATCGGTTACGCACTTTACCCCAGCCGATAAGCATTTTGGTATTACCCAAGCAGTAGCTTATGAAAGCTACGAAACACTATGGCGCACCTACTTCCAGCATATCAATATCAAAGAACGCAAAAACCAGCGATACCAAATGCGTAATCTTCCCAAACGCTATTGGAAATACTTGCCTGAAATGTAATTTTTTATTCTATCTTAAAAACATTCCCTTTTTTTATAGCCTCTCTTTCAGAAAAATACCGTAATTTTGCCCCGTCAAACAAAAGTAAAAGTTTTTATGAAGAGACTTATCCTATATGTATCATTTTCTTGCTTATTTTCTGCCCCTATCTGGGCACAGTCGCTTTCGTGGACTGAAGCGTTAGACCGAATGCAAAATCACAATCAAAAACTCAAAGGGATAGAGAAACAAACTGAGGCAGCTACCGAGGGCAAAAAAGCCTACCAAGGGCTTTACCTGCCACAACTGAGCCTCAATGCAAGCTATATGCACCTCGCTGACCCTCTATCATTAAATTTTAACGACTATAAAGCGCCTTTACAAACCGAAGTAGGAGGGGTGTTCCGTCAGTTAGCTCAAATGCCTTTGCCTCCATTACAGCGTTTAGCAGGAGCATTATCTAATCGTATGCAACCTCTTTTTGCCCAAGATTGGCGCTATGAGTTTCAGAAACAAGACATCTGGAAAGTAAGTGCCGATGCTAAATGGGTACTTTTTGCTGGAGGAAAGGTACGAGTAGCTAATAAAATAGGAGCCCTTAATACTGAAATGGCAACAGTAGAGCGTCAAAAAACCGAAAACGTACTAATAAGTGAGTTAGCTGAGCGTTATTTTCAACGTCAGTTAGCCGAAAAGGCTTTAGAAGTGCGACAGAAGTCGCTATCAACTGCAGAATATCACTACGAGAATGCTCAAAAGCTCGAAAAGAATGGTATGATAGCTTCGGTAGAGGTATTGCAAGCTAAAAAAGCTGTTACTGATGCCCAGCGCGAGGTGATGGCGGCTGAAAAAGATATGCAGTTAGCGCAGACAGCCCTATATGGAGTAATGGGCATAGCCGAGCAACCTCTTACAGCCCTTACCACTGAGCTTTTTGAGGTAGCGCCGCTACAGTCGCTCGAATACTACCAACAGCAAGCTAAAGAGCACTATCCAGCTATAGTGCAAGCTAAGATAAAAGCCCAAATGGCTACCCAAAGCGTCAAGGCACAACAGGCCGCCTACCTACCCGATGTAGCTGTAGTGGGCAAGAAATACTTGTGGAGCGAAAATCTACCGCTAACCGAACCCGATAATTGGGTAGTAGGAGTGGGGCTACAATGGAATCTCTTCAACGGATTGCAAGATAAACACAAAATAGCCCAAGCCAAAGCCTTACGCGAGAGTGTAGAACTTATCACCGCTCAGGCTGAAAAAGACGTACAAACCTTGGTAAAGAAACAATATACCGAGATAGAGAAGCAACGCGAACAATACCTCAGCTTAGAAGAGAGCTTGCGTTTTGCCGAAGAATTGGTGCGCGCTCGTGACAAGGCTTTTGCCGAAGGACTCTCCACCTCTACTGATGTAGCCGATGCGAACCTCTATTTGGCTTCTATCAAAATCAAACGCTACCAAGCCCTTTTTGAAATGGATAAAACCCTCGCTCAGCTCCTCGAGACCTGCGGAATGAGCGAGAAATTTACTTCAATGACCAAATAACTAATGATTCAAAATACACTATATACTATAATTATAACAAGATGAAAAAGAAAAACATCACCGGACTTATTATCACTATTGCCGTTTTTGCGGTAGTACTTATTCTTTCTATCTACTTCTTTAGCAACCGTGAACCTGTGTATTTACAAGGTCAGGTAGAAGCCAAACAAATCAACGTTGCCCCCAAAGTGCCTGGACGGGTGAAGGCTATTTATAAAAAAGAGGGCGATAGAGTACAAAAAGGTGAATTGCTCTTGGAACTTGAAAGTACTGAAATTGATGCAAAATTGTCGCAGGCTGAAGCGGTGCGCTTGGCAGCACAAGCACAATCGGATAAGGCACAACACGGTGCTCGTGAAGAGCAAATAAAAGGGGCTTACAACGTGTGGCAACAGGCACAAGCTGCTGCTGACCTTGCTGAAAAAACATACCAAAGGGTAAGTAACTTATTTAACGACAAAGTGCTTCCTGCCCAAAAGAAAGATGAGGCTTATACCCAAATGGTGGCACTCCAAAAACAAGCCGAAGCGGCGAAATCGCAATACGAAATGGCTAAAAACGGAGCGCGCGATGAGGACAAAACAGCTGCCCAAGCACTTGTAGCCCAAGCACAAGGGGTTATTACTGAAGTGAATGCTTATAAAGACGGTGCTAAGGTGTACGCTCCTGCTGATACTCAAATACAAACGATTATCCCTAACGAGGGTGAAATAGTAAATGCGGGCTACCCTGTGATGAACCTTATAGATACTAACGATGAATGGGTGGTATTCAACATCAGGGAAGATAAAATGGTGAACTACAAAGAGGGTACTAAATTTAAAGCTATAGTACCTGCCTTGGGCAACCAAGAGATAGAATTGGAAGTGAAACACATAGCGGTGCAAGCTGACTTTGCTACTTGGACGGCAACTAAAAGCAAAGGGGATTTTGACAAGAAGACCTTTGCTATCAAGGCTTACCCTACTGCTAAAGTGGAAGGACTAAGACCTGGAATGTCGGTATTAGTGGAAGATAAATAAAAGGGCTATGAAGAAGTTTTTTATTTACCTTTTCTTGCTGATAGGTTTATTAATAGGCGGATTGTACCTAACGGGTTATGGTTATTTGCTAAAAGCAGTGGCTACTATTTACGGGACAGGGCATAGCACAACATTTTTAGACGACTATACGCATTTTGACAACAGAGTGATTGAAAAGAGCCCTGCTCCACAACCTTGGGCTTTGGCACACGACTACAATAAAACGCCTGAAACGCCTCGTTTGGAAGAACTGCACAAGCAATACGGCACGGTAGCTTTTTTGGTAATAAAAGGAGATAGCTTGTGGCAGGAACATTATTATGATGGTTACGGCAAGGATAGCAAGAGCAATTCGTTCTCAATGGCAAAGAGTTATGTATCAGCCTTGCTGGGGTGTGCTATAAAGGATAAATACATCAAGAGCTTGAACCAGCCTGTAAGTGATTTTTTTGACAATTACAAAGAGGGATTTGCCTCACGGCTTACCGTGGGGGATTTGTCGTCTATGGCATCGGGGTTGGATTGGGACGAGGCTTATTACGATCCTTTTTCTATCACTACGCGGGCTTATTTTGACACACATTTTAGGGAACGCCTTCTGAACTTGCAAATTACTTCGCCCCCAGGGGCTTCGTTTAAATACTTGAGCGGTAATACATTCCTATTGGGAATGGTGCTTGAGAAAGCTACAGGCAAAACCTTAACGGCTTACTTACAAGAAGCCTTGTGGCAACCTATGGGCTGTGAAAGCGATGCGCTATGGCAAGTGGATAGCGAAGATAGCGGGCTGGAGAAGGCTTATTGCTGTATTGCAAGTAATGCTCGTGATTTTGCACGCTTGGGCAAGCTATACCGCGATGGAGGCAAATGGAATGGCAAGCAACTGATACCTCAAGATTTTATAAAAAAATCTGTCAGCCCACGCTTTGCAGATACTCCTTACTACGGCTATGGGTGGTGGTTGCTGGACTATAAAGGGGTGCATTACTATATGATGCGAGGACACTTGGGACAATATGTAATTGTAAACCCTACAAATGGTGTTATCATCGTGCGCTTAGGACATCAAACGGGTGAAAAAACAAGCGAAGATGATGTGTATTCATCGGATATTTACGAATATATAGATGAAGTAAATGCTATGTTTTAAAATGAACAAAATCAATAAAATGAACAAAATCAGTAAAAAGTACGGATTATGGTTCGGGGTTGCGGCGTTGGCGGGCTGTACTTCCGTCGCCGATATGGTGGGATACGATACGGCTGCTTTGAATGAGGGAGCCGAGCGAAACTATACACAGGTTGTACAAAAAGCGCGCAGCCAGAATGCGCTGGATGTCAGCTCTCCGACGGCGCAGCGTGTTCATCGGGTGTTCTCCCGACTGGTTCCGTATGCCAACCGCGCCAACCGTACCG